>Ga0164290_1000504_pt1 | contig 120037 bp, 111 predicted proteins | sample Micstemetagenome_FD_108782 | JGI IMG/M metagenome (GOLD analysis project Ga0164290, IMG submission 108782) | Contaminated culture microbial community from soil near Moab, Utah, USA - Microcoleus steenstrupii SON62 (Illumina Assembly) | ecosystem: Environmental > Terrestrial > Soil > Soil crust...
CACCCCCGAAGGCCTCTCGCGGTACATCGGAGACCTTCTCAAGACCATCCGACAATCCGAATGCTGCAACTACATTCACAGCGCCGGATATGCTCTCGTCAAAACGTGAAACGCTCTAGGGCGCAAGTGTTGCCGTCCTGAGATCCTTCGCGTCGCTCAGGATGACGAAGAGACAGCCTCGACGATCATTCTCTGGAAGTGGATGACGAGGTGTTCGCTGTTGGTCAGGAAGCGGCCCGTGTCCGGGATCCCGCCCAGGAGGCCGCGCTGAACCGAATCGGTCAGAGCGTCGTCTTCCGCCGCCACCTGCTTGTTGAAGGCGACCAGAGACTTTGCGAAGTCCTCGCTCACCCCCGGTCCGAAGAACTGCTCGGAGAAGCCGTTGGTCGAGTTCGGGCCGTTCGGCGTCCAGACGTCGATCGACAGGTTGGGGAAACCCGGATTGATGTTGATCGTCACGTTTGGCCACAGGAAGTGATATTGCGACTGTGTTACCGCGCCGGCGACATCGTATAGCTCGATCTTGCTCTTTCCTTCGAGGGCGGCCGGCCGGACCTGGCCGCTCTGGCTCGAGAAATGGCCGTGCGTCTTCAGCGTGTAGACGTCGGGCCGCACATCGATGGCAGCGTTGAAGCCGGGATGGGCGACGGCGCAGTGATAGCATTCTAGATAGTTCTCGAGCATCGTCTTCCAGTTGGCGCCCGACTGCCATTCCTCTCGGCTGTAGTGGACGAGCGTGTCGAGATCGACGCCGCTCGCGGCGATCAGGTCGAGAACCGGGCCATAGAGCGACTTCGCGCTCGGCGCGTCGGCGTCGAGATTGACGAAGACGAACGGCCCCAGCGTCTCGGCGCGAATCGGCAGCAGCGGAAAGTCGGCGAGATTGAAGTTGGGCTCGGAGGCCGAGCGCGGCACGCGCTTCAGGCCGCCTTCCAGATCGTAGGTCCAGGCGTGGTAGCCGCATTGCAGGCTCCGGGCGTTGCCGCGGCCCTTCAGGACCTCGTGGCGGCGATGGCGGCAGACGTTCACGAAGCCGGCCAGGCCCTTCTCGTTGCGCACGACGGCAACCGGCACGCGGCCCGCATAGCCGGTGATGTAATCGCCGACCGCGTTCAACTGCGACAGCGGTCCGACATAGTTCCAGCTCTTGCGGAAGACGTGCGCGATCTCGCGTTCGGTGATGGCGGGATCGGTGTACCAGGATGCCGGCAGGGACTCCCCGCGGTCGAGGGCGGCGAGCAGGGGACGGGAGTTATCGGCCATGTTCGTCATCAGTCGAACATGGCGGCCTTCAGCGTCGAAATTGCGGCCGAGATGGCGGCCTGGCCGACCATCAGAAGAAACACAGTCCATACGGCGGTAATCACGGTCATGATCCATCCCAGAATGGCCATCACGCCGTCATCTTCGATCAGGGCAAAGCAGAAGAAGAGAATCGCCCAGGCCGGGAAGAGATTGTCGAACGGAATGGGCAACGCGAGGATCACCACGTTGGCCGTCCAGGCGAACAGCAGCAGCCGTCGCGGCAGGCCGTTGACCCATCCCTCGCGCCGCGCGTGGACGGTGTTCTCGAGCCAGCGGATGAAGCGCCGGGCCTTGCCGAGGAAATCCTGCAGCTTGCCGCGCGGCAGGCCGCGCCTGCCGATCGCGCGCGGCAGCGAGGGCACGGGTCTTCCGGCGAAGTATTGCGCCAGGAGATAGAGCATCGGCACGCCGGTGATTGTGGACAGCCAGGGAATGCCGGTCGGGACGACGTTGGCGACGTTCACCGCCAGGATCGCGAAGGCATAGGAGCGGCCTTCGAGACCGGCGAGGAACTCGTCCAGCGAGAGGACGGACCGCCGATCTCCCGCGAACAGCCTATCGAGCGTGTCGAGGAGGCCGAAATTGTCCTTCATCCGCCCTTGCGCGCGACCAGGCGGCGGGCCAGCACGAGATGCGGCTTGTCCAGCATCTTGCCATCCATGGTGAGCACGCCGGCGCCGGGATTGCCCTCGAAGGTGGCAATGACGCGGTTGGCCCAGTCGATCTCGGCCTCGCTCGGCGTGAAGACCTCGTGGATGATGGCGACCTGGTCGGGATGGATCGCGATCTTGCCGCCATATCCCATGCGGCGCGCATCCCGCGCCTCGGCGCGCAGGCCCTCGATGTTCTTGATGTCGGGATAGACCGTGTCGTAGGCCGTGACGCCGGCGGCCACCGAGGCCATCAGGTTGACGGTGCGGGCGAGCTTGAACGTATCGTCGTAGACGCCGGGCGAGGGGCCCTTCGCCAGCGCGCCGAGATCGGCCATCAGATCCTCGCCACCCCAGGAATGGCCCATCAGGCGGGCATGCTTCGCCGGCGCCGCCGTCAGCGCGAGGATCGCCGCGGCGCTCTCGGTGGCGATGGTCAGAATACGGGTCTTGCCGCGTTCGATGCCCTCGCGCGCCTCGAGCGCGTCGAGATAGTTCGACATCAGGTCGAGATCGGCCTGGCCGACGCATTTCGGGAACACGATGCCGTCCGGCTTGCCCTGCATGACGGTGGCGAGGTCGCCCAGCGAGAGGCCGGTGTCGAGCGCATTGACGCGGACGTAGAGCTTCGGGCCGGCCCGGTCGGCACCCTTCAGGTAGGCCAGCGCCATGTCGCGCGCGATCGTCTTGCGGTCGGTGGCGACGGAATCCTCGAGATCGAGGATCAGCCCGTCGGGGCCGGAGGCGGGGCCCTTGGCGAGCTTGCGCTCCGAATCGGCGGGGACGAACAGGAAGGAACGCATCGGACTTCAGCTCCTGGGCTTTTTGCGCATCAGCGCCTGGCGGGTGCACTCGGCGACGATCTCGTCGCGCTGGTTGATCGCGGTGTGGGCGAATTCGACGATGCCGGCATCGGGCCTCGACTTGCTTTCGCGCAGGCTCACCACCCGGGTCCGCACGCGCACCGTGTCGCCGTGGAACACGGGCTTGGGAAAACGCACGTCGGTCATGCCGAGATTGGCGATGGTGGTGCCGAGCGTCGTGTCGTTCACGGTGATGCCGATCATCAGGCCGAGCGTGAACAGGCTGTTCACGATGCGCTGGCCGAACTCGGTCTTGGAGGCGAATTCCTCGTCGAGATGCAGCGGCTGCACGTTCATGGTGAGGGAGCTGAACAGGACATTGTCCATCTCCGTCACGGTGCGGGTCCATTCGTGCTCGAACACGCGGCCGACGGTGAAATCCTCGTAGTAAAGCCCTGCCATCTTTCTCCTCGCGGAAGTCGAGCCTTCCTAGCATGGATGGACGCTGGGCGGCCCGCCATCGTATCAATGCCGCCACTGGATGGAACACCGAGAAACGGGAGCAAGACGATGCGCGCGATGCTGAGCGAAACGCCGGGCGGGCCGGAGAGCCTGAAGCTGGTGGAGATGCCCTCTAAGCCGCTGGGCAAGGGGCAGGTGCGCGTGGCGACCAAGGCGGCCGGCGTCAACTTCCCCGACACGCTGATCATCCAGGACAAGTACCAGTTCAAGCCGCCGCGTCCGTTCGCGCCGGGCCACGAGATCGCGGGCGACATCACCGAGGTGGGCGAGGGCGTCACCGGCTACAAGGTGGGCGACCGGGTGATCGGCATGATCGGCCATGGCGGCTATGCCAGCGAGGCGGTGGTCGACCAGATCCAGCTGCTGCCGATGCCGAAGAACATGAGCTACGAGGACGGTGCCGCGTTCACCATGACCTACGGCACTTCGTACTACGCGCTGAAGCAGCGCAGCAGCTACAAGCCGGGCGAGACGCTGCTGGTCACCGGTGCCTCGGGCGGCGTCGGCCTCACCGCCGTCGAGCTGGGCGCCCTGATGGGCCTGAAGGTGATCGCCGCCGTGGGCTCCGACGAGAAGATGGAGATCTGCAGGAAGTACGGCGCCACGATGTTCGTGAACTACGCCAAGGAGAAGATGCGCGACAAGGTCAAGGAACTGACCGGCGGCAACGGCGCGGACATCATCTACGACGCGGTGGGCGGCGATGCCTTCGACGAATCCGTGCGCTGCATCGCCTGGTACGGCCGCCTGCTGGTCGTCGGCTTCGCGGCGGGCCGCATCCCGTCTCTGCCGGCCAACCTCGCGCTGCTGAAGAGCTGCGACGTCCGCGGCGTCTTCTACGGCGCGTGGCGCGGCCGCGAGCCCGCCGAGGCGCGCAAGAACTTCGACGAGATGCTGGCCTGGTACGGCGAGGGCAAGCTGAAGCCGCACATCTCCATGCGCTTCCCGCTGGAGAAGGCGGCCGACGCCATGAACGCCCTGCTGTCGCGCAAGGCGACCGGCAAGGTCATCATCGACGTCGCCTGAGGGCGGGGAGGATCGCATGGGCAGACTGTCGGGCAAGATCGCGATCGTGACCGGTGCCGCTTCGGGCATCGGCGAGGCGTCGGCAAAGCTCTTTGCCGACGAAGGCGCGCAGGTCCTGGCGGTCGACCGGCCCGAATCGGCGATCGATACGGTCCATGCGGGCAACGTGTCGATCTCAGCCTTTGCCGCCGACATCACGGCCGACGATTCGCCGAAGCGGATCGTCGCCGCCGCGCTGGAGAAATTCGGTGCCCTCGACATCCTGTTCAACAATGCCGGCGTGAGCGGGCGGGCCTTCGTCGAGGAGATGACCGACGAGATGTGGGACCGGGTGAACGACGTGAACGTGCGCGGCATGTTCCGGCTCTGCCGCGAGGCCATCCCGGCGCTGAAGCTGAGGGCTCGCGAGAAGGGCCGTGCCCGCATCGTCAACACGGCCTCGGTCATGGCCTTCGATACCGACTACGGGCTCGCGGCCTATTGCGCCTCCAAGGCGGGCGTCGGCGGGCTCACGCGCACGCTGGCGCTGGAACTCGGCAAGTTCAACATCACGGCCAACTATGTCTGCCCGGGCGCCATCTACAGCGGCATGACGCGGAGCAACTTCGACAAGCCGGAGATCCGCGAGGTCTGGGAGAAGAAGGCGGCGCTTCGCCGGCTCGGCCAACCCATCGACATCGCGCGCGGCGCGCTGCTGCTCGCGTCCGACGAGGCCGACTTCATCACCGGCCACGAGCTGGTGGTCGATGGTGGCCTCACCCTGCGCACCTGAGACGCAGACCAGAAGAGCATCAAGCAGGGGCGCTGGAAACTTCTGCAGCTAGGCGGCTAAGCCCGGGCATCTCATGAGCTCTCAATGTTGGCGGCCACTAATTGTTCAAAGTGGTCATGCGTGGCAGGCGTGAGAAGCCGCTGCAGCATCTTGCCAACCGTGCACTCATCGATGCAGCGTCATCCGATTATGCCATGGAAGGCCGGGCCGGCGCCCGCAAGCACCGGAGCCTTCAGCTCCTGCAGCTGCTCCGCAGGCAGAGCCAGCGGACGACCGCTGCGTTCGGCATCGCTCAACCCTCCGACGCCGTCGTGATTGCAGCGGCAACCCCGTCGCGCAGCGTCTGACGATCCACCCCGCAGGCCTCCGCCGCCTCCGCGCGCGACCATCCTCCAGCACCAGCGCCATCGCCATGGCCTACCGGATCTTCGGCTCGGAACTGTCGCCCTATTCGGTGAAGGTGCGATCCTTCTTCCGGTTGAAGAACATCGACCACGAATGGGTCCCGCGCTCGCCCGCGGTCCAGGGCGAGTTCCAGAAATACGCCAAGCTGCCGCTCGTGCCGCTGGTCGTGACGCCGGACTGCGAGGGCATCCAGGAACGTGGCGCGGGTCGAGGCTCCGGACGTGAGGGCGGCGGACTGATGGCCTGTCAGTCATTCGGGCGGCGGTGCTGCATCGTGCCACATCACCGTGGTGCCACCCTTCTTGCGGATCTCCTTGAGTGCGACAGCAAACCGCTCGACCGCCAAAGTCGGCCCGATATGCTGATTGCTGGTCGTCATGCTGGTGAGGATTGCTGCAACCAGGCAGTCGCGATCCGCGGGGGTCATCTGGTCCGGCATTGCGTTTTCTCCGTTGTAGGTGATGGAAGTCTGCAACCACGGCGGGCGGCTGTCGAGATGCGCTCGGCGCCCGCCCGAAAGCACCGCCGTCCCCGAAGGAACGGCGGGCCTCGTTACATGATCGGCAGCCACAAGGTCAGCGTGAGGCTGAACCGTGTGCCGATCCTGATGGTGACCGTAAGGGGAATCATGATGATTGCTCCAGACGGACCACGACCGGCCGCAGCCCTTGTTGAAGGGGGTGCGTCAACGCATGCGCTTCGAAGAAACTGTGAGGGTTTCCATCATCGGGTTTCCGGGACGTGTCCCAGCGCGAATCCGGCCTCACTCGAGAGGGTTTCCGTCATCGGGTCTCCGGGCTGCCAGCCCAGCGCGATTTCGGCCTCAAGTGGGCGAGATCATCGTTGCGTTCAGTGTCGTCGTCAAGGCGGCGCGCGGAAGCACCGCCGTCCCCGAAGGAACGGCGGCACCCGCTAAATAAACGGCCACCAAATCGCGAGAGTGATCTCGCGCTTCCTGCCGAGTTTGAGCGTGAGGACGAACAGCGGTGCCATGAGGGCCTCCATGCTCGACCGCATGCGCACGCAGCCAGAGGGTTACGATCGTTCGACGTCGATTGAATTGAGAGACTCTGTCTCCGGAGCGGGGCCCATCCCGGCCGGCCTTCCCCGAGTCTGTCGGGGTGGAGTCCGGTGGTGGGCCCTGGCTGTCGGCAAGGAGCCAGTTCTTTCTGAGGAGGCGAGGAAGGCCGGGCCGGCCCTTGCCGATTTCTCGGGAGGAGCCGGGGGGCGTTCCTACGCATGACCCAGGGGAACGTGTACCGATAGTACATACTTCCCGCGCACACGCAATGGGTGGGTGCAGGCATGACCGGCCGCGCGCCATCGCTGCCGGGCGAGTTCCCGGCGCTTGTAAAAGCGCCTGACGCTCGCGCGGGTCACGGCGTGGCCCGTGGGGGGGGCGGCTACTTGACCGCCGGGCAGGTCACGTCGCGGCCGGCCAGAGGCCGACCATCAGGACGGCTTGACGCCGGCAACGGTGAGCTGAGGACCGTCGTAGCGGGGAGGCGCCGGCCGCGTCTCGATGCCCGACGCCGCGATCCACTCCTGCATCTCGTCGGCCTCGGCCTTGGTCGCGAAGCGGATCAATTTCCAGTCGGCGTCGTCTCGCCATTCCCCGCTAACGTACCAGCTCTTCAAGCCGGCGATGCTGTCGGCTTTGGCCTGCCACTCGGCGTCATCGGCTGATCGGAATGGCTCGTCGCGTCTCATGCGCGCCGCAAAGGGAAGCTCCCTCACGCGGATTTGGTGGCTGTTCGGGCTGCGCTTCGGGCGGGCCATGGCGATCTCCGGGCAGGCCGCGACCCCTGTCACCGCCGCCTGGTTTTTCTCGACGCGACTCCTACCGCCGCGCCGGCCTGGTGGCGACCCCGTCGTGCGCATGGCGGCGTGAGCGGGGCGCGCGGCTGCTGGCGATGCAGTCGGGGGGCGTTGGTGAGCGCAATATTATACTGGCCGTACCCCGGCCGGAGAGTCAGCGTATGACCGCCGGTAAACCGCAGCACGCACTGTGTGACCCGCACCGGCTAAGGAGCCTGTGGGACATGATACCTAAAGACTTGCGCAGATTTCTCAATTTGGGCCGTGAGATGCACGATCTGCACGCATCACTTTGGGAGCTAGACGAGGCGCCAAGCCCGGCCGACAACCTCGCCACGCAGCAGACTCTCGCGAAATTATCGGGGCTTTGCCAAGAAGTGGATCTTCCAACCTCGCAGATTCTCATTAAAGGCCGCATCGATGACCCACCCCAGAATTCTCGCGAGCTGGATATTCTTTTCGACGCCATTTATGCGGAGCTGAAGGGGAAGCTGTTTCTCTATGTGCCTTCGCACAGAGCGGCATCTTTTAATCAATCTGCCCCATCTTGGGCGGTCGCGCCGCACTTTCCATCCGCTGCCGCCGATATGGCATCCGCTGGGAACTGTTTCGCGGCCGGAGAGAACACTGCCGCTGTGTTCCACTTGATGCGCGTTTGCGAACACGGTCTGCGGGCGCTGGCGGCGGCCGTGGGAGTTAAGATGTCCGCAGATAGTGGCACTTGGGGCGGCCTGCTGGGAGATATTCAACAGGAAATTAAGAAGATGCAGACGGGTGGCAAGCCCTCCACCAAGAACGATCTGGAGTTTTACTCACAAGCCGCCCTGCACTTTCGAAACATTAAAGATGCGTGGCGCAACTACGTTTCTCACGCTCGCGGTCCATGCACCGAGCCCGACGCACAAAAGTTACTGCGCGACGTACCCGATTTCATGGCCTACTTGGCAACGCGCTTGGGGGATTGAGATGGCGATCTTGCCACGCGCGTGAACGCCCGCTCAAAAGCGCCTACGGTTTCGTCCGCGCCAGCGTTCCGTGCGTCGGTTACGAACCTTTCGCGTTGGCTTGGCTCCGTCTTCTGCGGCTTCTCTGGCCTTTTTGCTCTGGGCTTTTTCGGCATCAGTGCGCTCCACCAACTGTCCTATAGGTTAGTCGCTTCGATCTGGCTAATTTGGTACGTGTCCGCCCTGTCTCCGTCCCAAACAACAGGGAGGAGTCTGACGGCGTCTTTAGAAATGCGTGAAGCTTTGGACGAGGTATCGTCGCCAATGAACAACATTGCCTCCTTCGCCGCCGACTACAGCGAGGCGCGCGACAAGTTCCTCGCGGCCGCCCGGCTCGCCGATGCGCAGAGCTTCCGCTACGACAACCCGACGAAGGGGCCGAAGGGCGAATCGCTGTCGACGGACGTGGCCTGGGTCGGGCCGGCCGACGCCACCAAGGTGATGGTGACGATCTCGTCGACCCACGGCATCGAGGGCTATTGCGGCTCGGGCTTCCAGGTCGACTGGCTGGCGGGCATCGGCGCCTCGGGATTGCCCAAGGGAACCGCCGCGCTGTTCGTGCACGCGATCAACCCGTACGGCTTCGCCTGGACGCGGCGGGTGACGGAGGAGGGCAACGACCTCAACCGCAACTATGTCGACCATTCCAGGCCCTATCCGGTGAACGAGGGCTACCTCGAGATCGCCGACGATCTCGTGCCGGCCGATTTCAGCGCGGCGGGAAGGGCGGCGGCCGATGCCCGGCTGGCGGCCTACCGGCGCAAGGTCGGCGACGTCGAGTTCTTCCGCGCGGTCTCGGGCGGCCAGTACAGCCATGCCGACGGCATGTTCTTCGGCGGCGGCGGCCCGTCCTGGTCCAACCGCACCCTGCACGCCATCGTCGACCGTTATCTCAAGGGCCGCGAGGACGTGGCGGTGGTCGACTTCCACACCGGCCTCGGCCCCTACGGCTACGGCGAGCCGATCACCCATTACGACATCGGCACCGGAGGTTCGCGGCGGGTCCGCAATTTCTGGGGCGAGTCGGTCACCGAGTCGAAACGGGGCCAGACGGCCTCCCAGGCGCGCGACGGGCTGGGCCATTACGGGCTGAACCGCGTCCTGCAGGAGCCGCAGACCCGGCTGACCATGTGCACGCTGGAATACGGCACCTTCGACCGCGAGAGCGGCCAGAAGGCCTTCCGGGCCGATCACTGGCTGCACAAATACGGCGACCCGCTGGGCAAGGAAGCCGAGGCCGTGCGCAAGGCGATGCGGCGGCAGTTCTACCCCGAGACCGACGACTGGAAGGAGGCGGTGCTGTTTCGCGGCCACCAGGTCGTGCGCCAGGCCATCGCCGGCCTGCAGCGGGGCGCCCTGTAGCTTTTGGGGACAAGAGCCCTCGAAAAGCCATACGTCCGCTCAGCGATCCTGCTACAAGCCTCCCCATGCGTGCACTCGTGGCGCTGCTGGCTTTCGCGGTCGTAGCGGCTCTCAATTTCCTGTGGTGGTGGGTTCCGAACCGGCCGGTCGACATTGCCGGCTGGAGTACGGCACCTCTTCAGAGCGTTTCGTTCGCTCCCTATCGGCCGGGCCAGAGCCCGCTCACGCGTACTTTCCCGACGCCGGCGCAGATCGATTCCGATCTCAAGCGCCTGGAGGGCAAGGTGAAGGCGGTTCGCACCTATTCCTCTGGCGAGAACCTGGAGGCAGTGCCTCAGAATGCCGGCAAGTACGGGCTCAAGGTCTGGCACGGTGCGTGGCTGAACAACAACGACAAGGAAAATCTCGAGCAGATCAACCTGCTGATCGACCATGCCAACAAGTACAAGGACACGATCGAGCGGGTCATCGTCGGCAACGAGGTCCTGCTGCGCAAGGACCTGACGGCCAACGAGCTGCGCCGCTACATCCGGCAGGTGAAGCAGAGGGTCACGCAGCCCGTGACCTATGCCGACGTGTGGGAATTCTGGCTGCGCAATCCGCAGCTGGCCGACGAGGTCGACTTCATCACCATCCACATCCTGCCCTACTGGGAGGATGAGCCGATCGGGGTGGACCGCAGGGAAGCCGATGGCAAGCTGGCGATCGAGAAGCACCTGGTCGACATCTACAAGAAGGTCCAGGCGCGTTTTCCCGGCAAGAAGATCGTGATCGGCGAGACCGGCTGGCCGAGCGACGGCCGCATGCGGTCCGACGCACGCCCGGGCCGCGTCGAGCAGGTGAAGTATTTCTCGATCTTCCGCCAGGCCGCGGAGCGCGAGGGCTTCGACTACAACGTCATCGAGGCGTTCGACCAGTACTGGAAGGCCCGCCAGGAGGGCACCGTCGGCGCCGCCTGGGGTCTGCTGGACGCCCAGCGCCACGACAAGTTCGAACTCGGCAAGCCGGTGCGGGCGGAGCCGCACTGGCAGATCCTGTTCACCATCTCGACGATCGCCGGCGCCCTGCTGCTGCTGGCTTACGCCAGCCAGCGCAAGGCGCGCCACTGGAAGGGAATCTGCATCTTCGCGTTCTTCGCCCAGCTCGTGGCGACCTGCTACGTCGAGGCGACCTGGGTCGATCTGACCCGCAACTTCTACTTCGAGCGGACTCTTGGCGTCGCCTTCTGGGCGATCCTGCTCGCCCTGTTCAGCTACGCGCTGCTGCGCGGCATCTCCGACAGCCTGACCGGCCAGATGGCCGATCCGTCGCTCTACGGTGCACGGGTCCGCGACTCCTGGCGGGCGTGGCGCGAACTGCCGCGCTACCGCATCGTCCAGCGCACCGACCTGCTGGCGCAGATGCTCTATCTGGCGCTGACGCTGCTCTGCATCTTCTACCTCATCGTGATCAGCATCGACTGGTACGATGGCGTGATCCGCATCGGCGACTGGTTCCGCCAGATCGCGATCGACGGCCGTTATCGCGACTTCCCGATGTGGAGCTTCGTGATTCCGAGCATCGTGCTCATGCTGTGGAAGACCATCACCATCCTGCGCACCGAGCCGGTGGCGCGCGACCATCGGATCGCCAAGGCGCTCTCCTTCGGCCGCCTGCTGGGCTACGACGGCAGCCGCGGCTTCGTGCGCATGGACCGCCGGCTCAGCCGTTTCGCGCCTGTCCTGCCCGAGATCGTGCTGGCCTCGATGCTGATCTTCTGGGCCATCGTGCTGGTGGTGACGGAAGGTGCGATCAAGCTGCACGACGGCGGCGCCGGCGGTTTCGTCTCGGCCGACGGAGGCCGTTGGGTCATCCGTACGCTGTTCTGGAACACACAGGCCAACTGGTTCGCGTTTCTCGCGCTGCTGATGGCCGTGCCCTATGTCGCCACCATCTATGTCTCGGTACGCGAACCACTGGCAGAACTGCCTCCGGACTCCTATACCAACAAGTGGTAGGCGCTGAGAGCCGGGAGTTACGAAATGGAAATCAAGGGTGAATACAGGATCGGTGCGTCGCGCGAGAAAGTCTTCGCGGCGCTGAACGACCAGGCCATTTTGCAAGCCTGCATTCCGGGCTGCGAATCACTTGAGATGCTGTCTCCGACCGAGATGACGGCCAAGGTCAGGCTGCGCATCGGGCCCGTGAGCGCCGCCTTCGGTGGCAAGGTCACGCTGTCCGACATCGACCCGCCCAACGGCTATCGCATCTCCGGCGAAGGGCAGGGCGGTGTGGCCGGCTTCGCCAAGGGCGGTGCGATCGTAACCCTGACCGAAGACGGCGGTGACACGATCCTGAAATACGAGGTGGACGCCCAGGTCGGCGGCAAGATCGCCCAGGTCGGCGCGCGCCTGATCACCGGCACCGCCAAGAAGCTCGCGGACCAGTTCTTCGGCAAGTTCGCCGAGAGCGTGGGCGCGCCGCCGCCGGTCGCCGCCTGATGGCGATGCCGGGCGATCCGCCGCCGGTGCCGTCTGCTGCGGTGCAGCGAGGTTTCCGGCACTGGACGATCATCGGCGTCGGCGCCGTGATCCTGGTTCTCGTTTTTGTTGCGAGTCGTTAGCAGCTGGCGAACGAAACTTGCAATTCCCTTGACCGCGCTGTGAGGGGCTTGCGAGAGTCGCGCCAATGATTTGCGGAAGCGCTCCGGCGCCCGCCGCACGAACCAATACGTGAGGGGAGATCTGAGTATGACAATTTCCGTCGCCATGACCGTCAACGGCAAGTCCGTCTCGGGCAAGGTCGAGGCGCGCACGCTGTTGGTTCAGTTCCTGCGCGAGCATCTCGGCATGACCGGCACTCATGTCGGTTGCGACACCAGCCAGTGCGGCGCCTGCGTCGTCCATGTGGATGGCCAGTCGATCAAGTCGTGCACCATGCTCGCGGTCCAGGCCGAGGGCGCCAAGGTGACGACGATCGAGGGCCTGGCTCCCAGCGCTGACAAGCTGCACCCGATGCAGGAGGCTTTCCGCGACAACCACGCCCTCCAGTGCGGCTTCTGCACCCCCGGCATGGTGATGAGCGCCATCGATATGGTGAAGCGCCACAACTACCAGCTCGACGAGGCCACGGTGCGCCGGGAGCTGGAGGGCAATCTCTGCCGCTGCACCGGCTACCACAACATCGTGAAGGCAATCCTGGCCGCTGCGCCGGCCATGAAGTCCGCAGGGGTGTAACGCCATGACCTCCGCCACCGGAATCGGCGCGCGGGTTCTCCGCACGGAAGACAAGCGCTTCCTGACGGGAACCGGCCGCTATGTCGACGATCTGCCCCTCGCCCGGGCGACCTACGCGTATTTCCTGCGTTCGCCGCATGCCCATGCGAAGATCAAGAGCATCGACATCTCCGCGGCGGAGAAGCATCCAGGCGTCGTCAATATCTTCACCGGCAAGGATCTTGTCGATGCCAAGGTGGGCGGCCTCATCTGCGGCTGGGTGGTCAAGGACAAGCATGGCGAGCCGCACAAGTCGCCGCCGCATCCGGTTATGGCGGTCGATATCGTCCGCTATGTCGGCGACACCGTCGCGATGGTCGTGGCCAATACCTACGACGAGGCGAGGGACGCCGCCGAGGCCATCAAGGTCGACTACGAGGTCCTGCCGGCCAACATCGATCTGGCGAAGGCGTTCGACAAGAGTGCGCCGCAGGTCCACCCGGAAGCGCCCGGCAACCTGATCTATGATTGGGAAATCGGTGTGAAGGCCGATGTCGAGGCGGCGTTCGCCAAGGCGGCCCATGTCACCAAAATGGACATCGTCAACAACCGCCTGATCCCCAATGCCATGGAGCCGCGCGCGGCGGCGGCGGAGTACGACAAGGGCACGGGCAACTACACGCTCTGGTCGACCTCGCAGAACCCGCACGTGCTGCGCCTGATCCTGTCGGCCTTCGTGCTGGGCATCCCCGAGCACAAACTGCGGGTCATCGCTCCGGACGTGGGCGGCGGCTTCGGCAGCAAGATCTTCTGCTATGCCGACGAGACCATGGTCTGCTGGGCGGCCTCGCGGGTCGGCCGGCCGATCAAGTGGACGGCCGAGCGCAGCGAGTCCTTCCAGACTGACTGCCACGGCCGCGACCACGTCACCCATGCCGAGCTGGCGCTGGACAAGGAGGGCAAGTTCCTGGCCCTCAAGGTCGAGACCATCGCCAACATGGGCGCCTACCTGTCGACTTTCTCGACGGCGGTGCCGACCTATCTCTACGCAACGCTGCTGGCGGGCCAGTACACGACGCCGCTCATCTACGCCAACGTGAAGGCCGCCGTGACGCATACCGCGCCGGTCGACGCCTATCGCGGGGCAGGGCGTCCCGAGGCGACCTTCGTGATCGAGACGATCGTCAGCAAGGCCGCGGCCGAGCTGAAGATGGATCCGGCCGAGTTGCGCCGGAAGAACTTCATCCCGGCGGAGGCCTTCCCGTACCAGACGCCGGTGGCGCTGCAGTACGATTCGGGCAACTACCCGCCGATCATCGACGAGGCGATGAAGATCGCCGACTATCAGGGCTTCGAGGCCCGCAGGGCCGAGGCAAGGTCGCGCGGCAAGCTGCGCGGCATCGGCTTCTCGTCCTACATCGAGGCCTGTGGCCTGGCGCCCTCGCAGGTGATCGGCCAGCTGGGCGGCGGCGTCGGCCAGTGGAATCGGCGCAGATCAAGTTCAACCCGACGGGCAACGTGCAGGTCATCACCGGCTCGCACAGCCACGGCCAGGGCCACGAAACGACCTTCGCCCAGCTCGTCCACGACAAGCTGGGCGTCCCGATGGACCAGATCGAGGTCGTCCACGGCGACACCTCGACGACGACCTTCGGCATGGGCACCTACGGCAGCCGCTCGCTGGCCGTCGGCGGCTCGGCGATCATGAAGGCGACCGACAAGATCATCGCTAAGGGCAAGAAGATCGCGGCCCATCTGATGGAAGCCGACGTGGCCGACGTCGTGTTCGAGAACGGCACCTTCAAGGTCGCCGGCACGGACAAGAACGTGCCGCTGGCGCAGGCGGTGTTCGCCGCCTACGTGCCGCACAACTATCCGCTCGCCGAGATCGAGCCGGGCATGGACGAGAACGCCTTCTACGACCCGGCGAACTTCGTCTATCCGGCCGGCACGCAGATCTGCGAAGTCGAGATCGACCCGGACACCGGCATCGTCGAGGTGATCGCCCATACGGCGGTCGACGATTTCGGAAACATCATCAACCCGATGATCGTCGAAGGTCAGGTCCATGGCGGCATCGTCCAGGGCGTCGGTCAGGCGCTGTTCGAGGGCGCCGTCTACGACAAGAACACCGGCCAGCTACTGAGCGGGTCGTTCATGGATTACACCATGCCGCGCGCCGACAACTTCCCGTCGTTCAAGCTCGGCTACAAGGTCACCCCGTGCCCGCACAATCCGCTGGGCGTGAAGGGATGCGGCGAAGCGGGGGCGATCGCTGCGCCCGCCGCCGTGATGAACGCGGTCCACAACGCGCTGGCGCCGATCGGCGTCAAGCACGTCGAAATGCCGGCCACGCCGCTCAACGTGTGGCAGTCGATCCAGGGCGCCCAACGCGCGGCGGCCGAGTAAACGGAGGAAAGTCCAGATGTACGATTTCGCCTATCACCGTCCCAAGTCGGTCGCCGACGCCGTCAAGCTGCTCAAGGGCAACGAGGAAGCCCGTCCGATGTCGGGCGGCATGACCCTGATCCCGACGCTGAAGCAGCGCCTGGCCCGTCCGACCGACGTGGTCGATCTCGGTGATGTCAAGGAACTGGTCGGCATCAAGGTCGAGGGCGGCAACGTCGTTATCGGCGGCATGACCAGGCACGGCGACGTCGCCACCTCGGCCGACGTGAAGAGCAACATTCCCGCGCTGGCCGACCTCGCCGGCCATATCGGCGATCCGCAGGTCCGCAACCGCGGCACGATGGGTGGTTCGGTCGCCAACAACGATCCGGCGGCGGACTATCCTGCGGCCGTGGTGGCGCTGAACGCCACGGTGATGACCAACACCGGCAAGCACGCGGCCGACAGCTTCTTCAAGGGCCTGTTCGAGACGGCGCTGGGCGACGGCGAGATCATCACCTCGATCAGCTTCCCGAAGGCCGAGAAGGCCGCCTACATGAAGTTCCCGAACCCGGCGTCGCGCTACGCGATGGTCGGCGTGTTCGTGGCCAAGACGGCCGCGGGCGTGCGCGTCGCCGTGACCGGCGCCGGCCCCTGCGTCTTCCGCGTCAAGGCGATGGAAGAGGCGCTGTCCAAGAACTTCTCGTCGGACGCCATCAAGGACATCAAGGTCCCGGCGACCGATCTCAACAGCGACATCCACGGCAGCGCCGAGTATCGCGCGCATCTGGTCGGCGTGATGGCCCGCCGCGCGGTCGACAAGGCCAACAAGTAGCCGTTCGGCCAATCAGGCATTAACGTCGGGGCGCCCCTAACCGGGCGCCCTTTCGTTTGAGGTAACGACCGCATGAAGGCACTGGTCACGGGCTTCGATCCGTTCGGCGGCGACAAGGTCAATCCGTCGTCGCTGGCGGTGAGCCGGCTCCGGAAGAAGATCGGCAAGGTATCCGTGGTGACGGCGGTCCTGCCGACGTCCTACGCGAAGTCCGCCAGGGTGCTGCGGGAGGCGATCGACAAGGCCAAGCCCGACATCGTGCTGTGCGTCGGCCAGGCCGGCGGCCGCGCCGAACTCTGCCTCGAGCGGGTGGGGATCAACGTCCAGGATGCGCGCATTCCCGACAACGACCGCAAGCAGCCGATCGACGTGCCCGTCCGCATCGATGGTCGCGCGGCCTATTTCGCGACGCTGCCGATCAAGGCCTGCGTCGCGGAGATGCGCAAGGCGGGACTTCCGGCGATTGTCTCGAACACCGCCGGCACCTTCGTCTGCAACCACATCCTCTATTCCCTGATGGACATCATCGAGACCCATCCACGGAGGATGCGCGGCGGATTCCTGCACATTCCCTATGTGCCGGAGCAGGCGTCCCGGTTGGGCGGCGCGCCGTCGATGTCCGTGGACGACATCGCGCGTGGCATCGAGATCATCGTGGCGACCAGCGCCGCGCGGACGATCGACCTGCACACCGTCGAGGGCCGCATCTCCTAGAAGCTGCCGACGACGAGCCCTGCCATGAAGAAGGCGGTCGCGAGTACGACGCCGTGGAACGGCACGCTGAAGAAGTAGCGCCGGGCGACGACGACATAGGCCAGCAGCAGAGCCAAGCCGACGCCGCGCAGGAACAGCGAGCCGAACAGCAGGTCAGGTGCTGCCAGCGCCAGGTAGCCGTAGATCAGCGCGAACGAGACGAGGCCGAGACTGTGGCTTGCGTTGAAGCCGATCCAGGTCTGCCAGACCGTAGCCTGTCGCGTGATCCACAGAGTCGATTGCTGCATGGCGCGAAGCGTCTCGGCGTCGCGCGGATGCAGCTTGCGGCCGCGGAACGTGTAGAGCAGGTGCAACGTGCCCAACACGAACACGATCGCCGCGCTCGCCACGATCAGCAGAGAGGCGAGGCCGGGCACGATGCGTTCCTTGCTATTCCGCCGCGATGGCGAGCGACGGCGGGCCGTGGTGGGCAGGCGCCGACTGCGTCGCGGCGTCGGGCTTCTTCACCCGGAACCAGGCGGCGTAGAGCGCCGGCAGGAACAGCAGGGTGAGGGCGGTGGCCACCAGCAGGCCGCCCATCAGGGCCACGGCCATCGGGCCCCAGAAGACGCTGCGCGACAGCGGGATCATGGCGAAGATCGCCGTGCCCGCGGTCAGCAGGATCGGGCGGGCGCGGCGCACCGTGGCGTCGATCACCGCGTCCCACTTGGCATGGCCGGCCGCGATGTCCTGGTCGATCTGGTCGACCAGAATGACCGAGTTGCGCATGATCATGCCAGCCAGCGCGATCACGCCCAGCAGGGAAACGAAGCCGAACGGCTGGTTGAACAGCAGCAGGAACAGCGACACGCCGATCAGGCCGAGCGGGGCGGTGAGCAGCACCAGCGCCAGCTTGGAGAAGCTCTGGAGCTGCAGCATCAGGAACAGGATCATCAGGAAGGCCATCAGCGGCATCATCTTGAAGATGGACGCCTGGCTCTTGGCCGACTCCTCCTGGTCGCCGCCGACCTCGATGCGGTAGCCGGGCGGCAGCGTGGCGCGCACCGGCGCCAGAGCCTTGTCGAGACGCGCGGCGACGTCAGGTCCCTGCACGCCGTCGGCCACACCGGCTCGGACGGTCATCAGCAGGTCCTTGTTGCGCCGCCACAGGATCGGCTCCTCCAGCTCGAACTTCAGCGTCGCGAGCTGGGCCAGCGAGACCACGCCGCCGGTCGAGGTGCGGAGATTGATGGCCTCCAGCCCCTCGACGCTCAGCCGCTCCGGCGCGACGGCGCGGGCCACGACGTCGATCGATTCGGTGCGCTCGCGATACTGCGTGACATTGATGCCGGTCAGCAGCGTCTGCAGGGTATTGCCCAGCGCCTGCGAATCGACGCCCAGCGCCCGTGCCTTGGCCTGGTCGACCTCGAGGCGGACGGTCTTGGCCAGCTCGTTCCAGTCGAAGTTGACGTCGCGGGTGTCGGGATCGGCCTTGAACACCTGGCGCACCTGCTCGGCCACCCGGCGGACTTCCTGCGGGTCGTCGCCCAGCACGCGGAACATCACCGGGTAGCTGACTGGCGGGCCGTTCTGCAGGCGCTGCACGCGGGCGCGCACCGCCTCGAAGTCCTGCTTGAAGAGGGCATCGAGCTCCGCGACCACGCGTTCGCGCGCCACCAGATCCTTTGTCATGACGATGATCTGGCCGAAATTGGCGTTGGACAGCTCGGGCACCGTCGGCAGGTAGAAGCGCGGGCTGCCGGCGCCGACATAGGCCGTGTAGGAGGCGACGTCGGCATTGTTGCCGAGCCACGCCTCAAGCTTGCGGACCTCCGCGTCGGTCGCGGTCCACGAGGCGCCCTGGGCGAGCTTCATGTCGACGATCAGTTCCGGCCGGTTGGCCGTCGGGAAAAACTGCTTCGACACCAGACCGAATGCCGCGATCGAGCCGACGAAGGCCAGCGCCGTTATGGCAATGGTTGTCTTGCGCCAGGTGACGCACCACGTGACCATCCTGCGGAAGAGTGTGTAGAGGCGGCCGTTGTAGGGATCGTGGTGCTGGACCTTGGGCGTCGGCAGGAGGTGATAGCCCATCCACGGCGTGAACAGGACGGCCACGAACCACGAGATGATCAGCGACAGGCCGACGACCCAGAAGATCGAGTTGGTGTATTCGCCGGCGCTGGAGCGGGCGAAACCGACCGGCACGAAGCCGACGGCCGTCACGAGCGTGCCCGTCAGCATGGGGAAGGCGGTCGAGGTATAGGCGTAGGTGGCGGCCTCCAGGCGGCTCGCGCCCTGTTCCAGCTTCACCATCATCATCTCGACGGCGATGATCGCGTCGTCGACCAGCAGTCCGAGGGCGATGATCAGCGCGCCCAGCGAGATGCGCTGGAAGTCGATCCCGAGCAGCAGCATGCCCACGAAGGTGATGGCCAGCACCAGCGGTACCGACAGCGCCACGATCACGCCGGTGCGGATGCCGAGACTGATGAAGGAGACGACCAGCACGATGGCCAGCGCCTCCAGCAGCGAGGCGCTGAACTCCTCGAACGACTTGGCCACGACCTCGGGCTGGTTGGCAATGCGATGCACCGTGATGCCGACCGGCAGGGCGGCCTCGACCTCGGTCATCGTCCTGTCGAGTGCCTTGCCCAGCGTCTCGACGTTGCCGCCCGGCGCCATCACGACGCCGAGGCCGATCACCGGCTTGCCGCCGAAGCGCATGGCGAGCTGGCGCGGGTCCTGGTAGCCGCGCCGGATCTCGGCGACGTCGCCCAGGGTCAGCGTCTGGCCGTTGGCGGTGAAGGGCAGCGCCAGGAGCTGCTCGGCCGAGGTCGGCGCGCCGTCGACGCGGACGGCCACGCGCTCGCCCTTGGTCTCGACCGTGCCGGTGGCCACGATGGCGTTCTGGCGGCGCACGATCTCGAGGATCTGGTCGACCGGGACGCCGAGCATGGCCAGCCGCGTATGGCTGAACTCGATATAGATCTTCTCGTCCTGCAGGCCGAACAGGTCGGCCTTCGTGACGTCGGGCACGCGCAGCAGGCGCTGGCGCACGGCCTTGGCGATCTCCTTCACGTCGGCCGGCGAGAAGCCGTCGGACTCGAAGGCCCAGATCATGCTGTAGGTGTCGCCGTACTCGTCGTTGAAGAACGGCCCGACCACGCCCTGCGGCAGCGAGCCCCTGATGTCGCCGACCTTCTTGCGCACCTGGTACCAGAGGTCCGCGACCTTGGCCGGCGGCGTGTCGTCCCGCAGCGAGACGAAGATCACTGTCTCGCCGGGCTTGGTGTAGCTGGTGACATTGAAGAAGTAGGGAAGCTCCTGCAGCTTGGTCTCGATCTTCTCGGTGACCTGCTGCTCGACCTCGCGCGACGTGGCGCCGGGCCAGGCCGCCGACACGACCATCTGCTTGATGGTGAAGGGCGGATCCTCGCCTCGGCCCAGGTTGAAGAAGGCATAGAAGCCGGCCAGCGTGAGCGCGATCATGAAGAACACGGTGAGCGTGCTGTACTTCAGCGCCAGCGCCGAGAGATTGGTGCGCGTGGTCATGGAGAATCTCCCCTCGGGACGAGGTCGCTAGCGCGCCGCCTGTTGCTGCTGCATCGGCAGCGGCTTCACTTTCTGCCCGGTCTCGAGCTTGTGCACGCCGGCGGTGGCGATCAGCTCGCCGTCCTTCACGCCCGAGGAAATGGCGGCGGTGTCGTCGCGCCAGCGCGCGATCGTCACGGGCCGCAGTTCGACCGTGCCGCTGGTGCGGTCGACGACCCAGACGGCGGGCTGCGTGCCGCGCTGGAAGATCGAGGACAGGGGCACCTCGGCGACGGGCGTGTTGTCGGGACGCTCGAAACCCAGCGTCGCCGTCATGCCGAGGCCGATGAACTCCGGCGGATCGATCACGCTGAAACGCGCGGCGTAGGTGCGTGTGACGGGATCGGCGCTGGGCGACAGCTCGCGCAGTTTGGCCGAGTGGCGGCGGCCGGGATCGGACCACAGCTCGAAGCTGGCGCCCTTGGCCTCGCGCACGACCTTCAAGCGGTGCTCCGGCACACCCACGAGTATCTCGAGTTCGTCGAGCCGGGCGAGGCGGATCACGCCCTGGCCCTGGGCCATCACCTGGCCGACTTCCGCCTGGACGGCGGTGACGACACCGGCCGCATCGGCACGCAGCACGGTGTAGGCGAGATTGTTCTCCGCCGAGGAAAGCTGGCTCTTCGCCTGGTCGACGCGGGCGAGGGCCGTCGAGGCGAGCGACTGGCGCTGGTCGAGCGTCTGCGGCACGAAAGCGGTGCTTCCGCGCAGGTTCAGGTAGCGCTCATGGTCGGCCCTGGCGCGCGCATAGTCGGCGTCGGCGGAAGCGAGGGCAGCGCGGGCATTGTCGACGGCGAGTCTGTAGTCCGCCGGGTCGAGCGTCGCGATCACGTCGCCCGCCTGCACCACGGCACCGACATCGACCGAGCGCTGGACGATCTTGCCCGAGACGCGGAAACCCAGCGTGCTTTCGATGCGGGGAACGACCGTGCCGGCGAGCAACAGCGCCTGACTTTGCTTTTTGTAGGAAATCTCTGCAACGCGCGCGGGCCGCACGACCGGTTCGCTGTTGGCCGCCGGGCGGCTGGCATTCGCAGTGAACGAGAAGGCGGCGAATGCGCCGCCCGCCAAGGCCATGCCGACCGCGCCCATCACGGCCAGCTTGACGGGAAACTTGGCGGGGAGCTGAACGTTGGGGAGAAGCATGGCGGGCCTTCCTTCGGACGTTTACTATGGGCTGAAGAATCTAAACGCCGTTAGCTTACCATTGATAAGTTATCGACGTTCATATAATAGTCAAGGGCAGGAGAACCCGAGTGAACGCTTTTTCGACAGCGGCGACGGGCGGCCGGAAGAAGCGCGGCGAAGGCCATACGCGCCGCGAGGAAATCCTCCAGGCCGCCAAGGAGCTGTTCCTGGAACTGGGCTACGAGGCCACGACCATCCGCAGGATCGCGGATCGGGTCGGCGTGTCCGCGCCCGCGCTGTATCTCTATTTCCAGGACAAGGAACAGATGATGCTGGCGCTCTGCGATCAGACCTTCGGGTACCTGATCGAGAGCATCAGCGAGATCGAGGCCACCGTCCGCGAACCGCGCGAGCGGATCCGCCGGTTCGGCGAGGCCTATCTCAAGTTCGGCCTGGCCCACCCGGATGAGTACAAGCTCGTGTTCCTCGGCTCCAACATCCCGGAATCGATCCGCAAGCTCGGACATAGGATGCCGACGGACGACCCGACGCGGCCGGGCATCGGCGGCGCGATCGTGTTCCAACGCCTTGTCTCGATCATCGCCGAGGCCGAGGCCTCGGGACTCAAGCTCAACTACCCGGCCGACACCTGTGCCGAACTCTGCTGGATGGCCATGCACGGCGTCGCTTCGGCGCTGATCCTGAAGGCCGACTTCCCGTGGTCCAACCGCGACCTGCTGGGCACGGGCATGCTCGACATCGTGATGAAGGGCATCATCCGCGCCGACTGAGCTTCAGGCCGCCGGGAGGGCGGCCTTCCGAGCGGCGGCTCGCGCCCGCAGCAGCTTCATCAGGCCCCAGGTCGCCGCGGCGCCGACCGCCAGCACGCCGATACCCACCAGCGGCCTGTACCACAGCCATCCCAGCGCGATGACGACAGGCGCAATCGCCGCCGTGCAGACCATTGCCACGAGCAAAGTCCCGGCACCTATCACATCGCCCAGCAATGGGATGACGCTGCCCACGACCGCGAGCGGCCGTAGCACGAAGCTGAAGCCCACCAGCATGAGGATCGCGCCGATCAGGCGCAGCACCCAGGTCATGGTGACGTTCTCTTCCTCGGCGTGCTGGAACATGACCGCGGGCGGCACCGTGCCGGCAGAGATCAGTTCGACGGTCGTGCCGGTGCGCGTGGCGAAGGGCGCGAAGCCGTCGCCGGACTGGGCCGCGACCACGCTGGCCGTCTGCAACGGCACCTCCGAAAAAGAGATGCGCATGTCGCCGATCGCGGGCTGAGTCGGATCGCGGCCGACATAGAGCACGCCATCATTTACCGAGACCGGTTTGTTGACGCGAAGCTGCAACGCACTGGCCTGCGCCTCCGTCGCGGGAAGGCGCCGGGCTTCGCCGAACCCGTGCAGCAGCGTCTCGGGCACCGCGAAGGCGCCGAGCCGCGCGCCGGCCGCCAGCGATTCGCGCGACTGGTAGGTCATGACCGGATTGGTGTGACCGCGCGGTTCGCGGAAGCGGTCGGAATCGATCGGCTTGTCGGACCAGGCGCGCACATACTTGTAGGTCGTCGTGCGTTCCTCGCCGCCGCCGAACTTGGTGCGGGTCTCGCTGTGGGTCTCTTCCTTCCATTGGTAGACCTCGACGTGCCGCATGAGGCGTACGCCGCGCACCCGCAGCGCGAAGTCGGGATCGGCTACGGGGCCGGCCGTCGACAGCATGCCGCTCACGTGGATCAGCCGGCCGTTATTGGACGGATCGACCCTGTCGGCCGCAACGCTGCGGACGATGCCCGCGCCCTCGCTCAAACCCTGTGCCGTGCGGATGGCACGACCCTCGTTCCAGAACAGCACGCCGATCGACACAGCGATCAAGACGAAGCCGATGAGAACCCCGACGATTGCCTGCCCCAGCCGCGCGAACCACGAGGTATTGGTGACCTCGGTGAACTGGTCGGTGCCGGGATTTTCCATGAAGCCTGCCTTCGGAGTTGGGCGGGGACACTAGAATCACCATCCGGCCCATTCAAATGGGGAGGTGCCGGCGTTTTACGCCGGCGGAGGGGTCATGACGCGGTCGTTCTTTCTTCGACGCTCTCGGACAATGCAGGCAATGTCCTGTCGCTCAACGGGCTGAGCTTCGCTCAGCCCACTACCGCCTCGGCCAGACCCTCGGGAAGAGGTCGCAGGTCATCGGCGCGCCGGCGGCAAGGTCCGGTGTGTGGGGAAACTGGAAGGTGCCGGGGCGCGGGTCGTAGCGGGCATCGTCTCCGGTATAGCGCAGCGACAGGCCGCGGCGGCGCGCGCCCGGTGTGTCGTTGCCCGGCGCGCCGTGCACGATCATGGCGTGGAACACCAGGCAGTCGCCGGGCTCCATCGTCCACGACCGGATGTCGTACTTGGCCCGCTCGGCATCGATGTCGGGAATCTCGACGAGATCGCTCGACGTGAACTTGGCCTCGTGTCCCTTGCGGAAGGGTGTCGGCCGATAGTTGATGCCCCAGCGATGGGACCCGGCGATGAACTCGACCGCACCGTTGCTGTGGTCGATATCGTCGAGGGCGATCCAGACCGACGTGATTTGCCGTCCTGTAACGGGCCAATAGGGCTGGTCCTGGTGCCACGGCGTGGGATGCGCCGTCCCGGGCTCCTTCACGAAGAGCTGGTCGTAGAAGAAGTCGACCTTCTCTGACTGCATGAGCGCGGCGGCGATTTCACCCGCCGGCGAGGTGAGGGCGGCGAGGCGGAAATCGTTGTCCCGCTGCCACATGAACATGTCGCCGAAGAACTTTCCCGCGGTGCTGCCCTCGGCGAAATTGGTGGCGTTCGGGCCCGGCTTGAGGAGGTCTCGCTCAACCGCCTCGCACAGGATTCCAACCCACACGGCATCGAAGGCGCCGCGCAGGCAAACGACGCCGTCGCGTTCGTACGCGGCGACGTCCGATTCAGCGACGGAGATCAAGCGTTCTGCAGAACGTGGACGGCACGATTGGCGAGCAGGTCCTTGTTCTTGGCCGCATAGGCCTTCATGTGCTCCGACGCGCCGTGGGCCTTGAGATCGTCCATGGTTTCCCACTTCTCGATGACGACGAAAGTGTCCGGGCCGAACTTCGCGAACGGACCGCCATCGGTGTCGACGGTCGCGCCGTATTCGACGCAGCCCTTCTCGGCGTGCACGGCCGGGACATTGGCCTTGAAGTTCTTGAGGACTTCGTCGCGCTTGCCGGGCTTGGCGGTGATGATGGCGATGACGTGGATCATTGGTTTCTCTCCCTGAATTTAAGCTTAGGCCGCGCGGCCATGTCGTAGCAGACGACCGGGCAGCTTGTCGTTGGCCGCGATCATATCCTTGTTGTTCCGGCGGATCAGCTTGCCGTTCACCACGACGGCCTCGATGCCGCTGGCTTCGGACACGAGACGGTCGGCGCCGGCCGGCATGTCGTGAACGCGCTTCAGCGGGCCCGGGTTCACCGTCTTCGGATCGAAGACGACGACGTCGGCGGGACGGCCCTCGGCCAGCACGCCGCGATCGGTGATGCCGAACATTTCGGCAGGGCGCTGAGTGAGGTTGTGCACCGCCTCCTCGATCGTGAAGACCTTGCGGTCGCGCACCCAGTGACCGAGCAGGTGGGTCGAGTAGCAGGCGTCGCAGAGCTGGCTGGCATGGGCGCCGGCGTCCGACAGGGCGATGATCGTGTTCGGATCGGTGATCAACTCGGCCACTTCCTTCTCGTCGAAGTTCATGACGGCCATGCGGAAGCGGGTCAGCAGGTCGTCGGCCAGCGAGATGTCGAGGGCGAGGTCGACCGGGTCCTTTCCGAGCTTCGCGGCCGCCGCGGTGAGCGGCATCTCCTCCAGGTCGCGATGCGACGGCGACCAGGCGATGACGACGCGGTCCCACCACTTCTGGAACAGCGGCGTCACCTCGCTGCGCAGCTTCTCGCGCCAGGCCGGATCTGCGTAGGCGCGGCGGCGAGTGCCAGGCTCTTTGGCATCGGCTTTCGCCAGCTCGTTCATAAACGGCATCACGTCGAAGATGAACGGCTCGGCGAAGGTCACCTCGAAGTTCAGCGGACGGCAGCTCACCTGCGGGATCACCATGGCGCCGGACTTGCGCTGCTCGGCGGCGAGGTCGAGTTGCTTGCGATGGCCGCCCGGCCCGTAGAGGTGAGAGAGCAGGGCGGTCCAGGTGACGGGGATGTTGTACTTGCGGCTGACCTCGGCCATGTGGCGGGTCGAGAAATCGCGGCCGATGGTGATCTGCATCAGGCCGCGCTTCATCTCGCCCATCACCGAGACGAGGGCGTCCATTTCCTCGGGCGTCGCATGGCGGCTGGGCACCGGCTTGCCGGCATAGCCGTTGTGGCTGACCGATACGGAGGTGCCGAAGCCGATGGCGCCGGCTTCCATCGCCTCATGGACGAGCTTCTTCATCGCGCCGACCTCGTCGGCCGTCGCGGCCCGCTCGGTCGACTCTTCTCCCATCACGTAGAGGCGCAACGGCGTGTGGCCGAACAAAGCGGCCACGTTGATGGCCGAGCCGCGCTTCTCCAGCGCGTCGAGATACTGCGGGAACGTCTCGAACGGCCAGTCCATGCCGAGGCCCGCTTCCAGCGCCTCGAGGCTCATGCCCTCGACCTTTTCCAGGGTCTGCATGATCATCTTGCGGTGGATCTCACGGGTCGGCGCGACGCCGAAGCCGCAGTTGCCGATCACCGTCGTAGTGACGCCGTGCCAGGGCGAGATGGTGAGCATGCGGTCCCACAGGATCTGGGCGTCGTAGTGCGTGTGCACGTCGACGAAGCCCGGCGAGACGACCTTGCCCCTGGCGTCGATGGTCTGTGTCGCATCACCGTCGGCCTTGCCGAGCGCAACCACCTTACCGTCCCTGATACCGATGTCGCCAACGAAGCCCGGCTTGCCGGTGCCGTCGACGATGGTGCCGCCGGTAATCTTGAGGTCGAACGTCATGGCCACTCCGGGGTAAACGTGTGTTCATATTGGCGCGGACGAACTGCAGGGGCAATGCCGCGCTTGCATGGCAAGGTCGCGCTGCTACGTTCCGCGCGGTTCGGGAGGATAATGATGGCCAAGCACAAGATCGCACTAATTCCGGGTGACGGAATCGGTAAGGAAGTTCTGCCGGAAGGCGTACTCGTTCTCGAAGCCGCCGCGCGGCGGTTCAACTTCGAACTCGAGTTCACCGATTTCGACTGGTCGTGCGATCGGCTGGTGAAGACCGGCAAGATGATGCCGGACGACGGCATGGAGCAGCTCAAGGCGTTCGAGAGCATCTTCCTGGGCGCCGTGGGCTGGCCGGGCGTGCCCGATCACGTTTCCCTGTGGGGACTGCTGATCCCGATCCGCCGCGACTTCGACGAATATGTGAACCTGCGGCCGGTGCGTCTGTTCGAGGGCGTTCCCAGCCCGCTGGCCAACCGCAAGCCGGGCGACATCGATTTCTGGGTCGTGCGCGAGAACACCGAGGGCGAGTACAGCTCGATCGGCGGCCGCATGTTCCAGGGTACCGACGACGAGATGGCCATTCAGCAGTCCATCTTCACGCGCAAGGGCGTCGACCGCATCCTCAAGTTCGCCTTCGACTTCGCCAGCACGACGAAGAAGAAGCACGTGACCTCGGCCACCAAGTCGAACGGGATCATCCACACGATGCCGTTCTGGGACGAGCGCTTCGCCGAGATGTGCAAGAAGTACCCGAACATCAAGGCGGACCAGTATCACATCGACATCCTGACGGCGCACTTCGTGCGCAACCCGGACTGGTTCGACGTGGTCGTCGGCTCCAACCTGTTTGGAGACATTCTCTCCGATCTCGGCCCGGCGCTCACCGGCTCGATCGGCGTGGCGCCGTCGGGCAACATCAATCCCGAGCGCAAGTATCCCTCGATGTTCGAGCCGGTCCACGGTTCGGCGCCCGACATCGCGGGCAAGGGCATCGCCAACCCGATCGGCCAGATCTGGTCGGGCGCCATGATGGTTCGCCATCTGGGCTATCCGGAAGCCGCCGAGGCGATCGAGCGGGCGATTGCGGCCTCGCTGGTCGAAGGCGGGCCGCGAACCAAGGATCTCGGCGGCAACGGCGACACCAAGACCGTCGGCGCGGCCATCGCGGAGCTGGTGAAGACGGCGTAGAGCGCCGCCTTACTTCAGCGCCAAGCCGATGAGGCGGGCGGTCGGCTCGGGCAGGTTCAGCCCGAGCGCCGCGGCATGGCCGGTCGCATCCATCTTGCGCAGCGTCTTCTTCAGGATGTCGGCGAGCTTGGCGTCGTCGTAGTCTGCGTGCTCGGCAATGAATTCGTCCAGGTAGTGCTGGACGAAGACGACGGCCACCACGTTTTCGAGAGCCTGGCTCTCGGGATCACGCTTGAGCTGCTCTTTCCGGATGATCTTGACGACTTGCGCGATCTCTTCGTCCGCATAACCGTGACGGCGCATGATGGCGGACGTGAGCGAAGCGTGATGATCGCGACAGGCCGAGCGCCAGGCGTTGTAGCCTTCACGGCCGAGCGGGTAGTCCTTCCGGGGAATTTGCCAGCGGCGGATGTGCTGCGCGCGGGCGGCGATTCGCAGGGCTTCCGATGCTTCGGGATAGAGCCGCGGCAGGCATTTCGACATCCGCTCGGAATAGACGACCTCGCGCGGACGCATAGCGCCGGCCAGCTGCATCTGCCGGGGATCCTGTGCGTTGGCCGCGTCGATGTCCGCGATGACCGCGTCGAAGCGTGGCGAAAGGGTAGTCATGCGACTCTCATAGGATCGTCCGCCGGCGAGGCAAAGTGGCAATCGATGGCCTTCGCTGCCCAATTAATCACCAAGGATCCCTCAGTCGCTTACCGCGCGGTCGCGTCGGGCCTGCTGATATGAACAATCGCTGGATCAACAAAATTGGCACGGTTCATGCTCCGTACTCAGTGAGGTAATGAAGCCTCGTTAACGGGCGTCCAATGGCGGGCGCCCCCGGCAAAGCTGCCAACGACTGTTCGTCCCGTCTCGGGGCGGAAGTCCGTTGGGCAGCTTTTTTGTTTTGGGGACTCGCCAGGAAATGACCGAAAAGCTCGTCATCATCGGAAACGGCATGGCCCCCGGGCGCATGCTGGAACATCTGCTGGAGGCCGCGCCTGGGCGCTACCAGGTGACGATCTTCAACGCCGAACCGCGCGTCAACTACGACCGCATCATGCTCTCGCCCGTGCTGTCGGGTGAGAAGGACTACGAACAGATCATCATCCACGGCGATGGCTGGTACGTCCAAAACGGCATCACCCTCTACAAGGGTCACAGGATCGTGGCGATCGACCGGGCCGCGAAGACTGTTACGTCTTCCGAAGGCGTGGTCGAGAGCTACGACAAACTGGTGATCGCCACCGGCTCCAATCCGCTCATCATCCCCGTGCCCGGCCACGACTTCGCGGGCGTGCTCACCTATCGCGACCTCGACGACGTGAACGCGATGCTGCTGGCGGCGCAATCCCGCGCCAAGGCGGTTGTGATCGGCGGCGGACTGCTCGGCCTCGAAGCGGCGGCCGGACTTCAGTCGCAGGGCATGGACGTCACGGTCGTGCACCTGATGCCGACCCTCATGGAACGGCAGCTCGATCCCGCCGCCGGCTACCTGCTGCAGAAGGCGTTGGAGGAGCGGGGCATCAAGGTTCTCACCAAGGCCAACACCAAGGCGATCCTGGGCAACGGCAAGGTCGAAGGCGTCGAACTCGCCGACGGCACCGTCATCCCGGCGACGCTGGTGATCATGGCGGCGGGCATCCGGCCGAACGCCGGGCTGGCCAAGGACGCGGGCCTCGCCACCAACCGCGGGATCGTCGTGGACCATGCAATGCGGACATCCGATCCGGACATCTACGCCCTGGGCGAATGCGCCGAGATCGGCGGGCACGTCTATGGCCTGGTGGCGCCGCTTTACGAGATGGCGCGTGTCACCGCGGCCAACCTCACCGATGACGAGACTGCCCGCTTCGTGCACGTCGACACGCCGACCAAGCTCAAGGTCACCGGCATAGACGTCTATTCACTGGGCGATTTCGCCGACGGCGACGACCGCGAGGAGATCGTGCTGCGCGACGCCTCGGCCGGCGTCTACAAGCGCCTGATCCTGAAGGACGACAGGATCATCGGCACGGTGCTGTTCGGCGAAGTGGCCGACGGCGCCTGGTTCAACGACCTCAAGAAGAAGTCGGCGAACATCTCGGAGATGCGCGACACGCTGATCTTCGGGCCGGCTTATCAGGGCGGCGGCGCTCGCGATGCCGCGGCCGCCGTCGCGGCTTTGCCGGACGATGCAGAGATCTGCGGCTGCAACGGGATCTGCAAGGGCAGGATCACCGGCACGATCAAGGAGAAGGGGCTGACGACACTCGACGAGGTGCGTGCCCACACCAAGGCCTCGGCCTCGTGCGGCACCTGCACAGGTCTCGTTGAGCAGCTCATGGAACTGACCCTGGGCGACGCCTTCAATCGCAGCGCCATCCAGCCGATGTGCGCCTGCACGACGCTGGGCCACGACGACGTCCGCCGCCTGATCGTCGCCAAGTCGCTGAAGACGGTGCCGGCGGTCATGCAGGAACTCGAGTGGAAGACGTCGTGCGGCTGCGCCAAGTGCCGGCCGGCGCTCAACTACTACCTCGTCTGCGACTGGCCCGGCGAGTATTCCGACGATTACCAGTCGCGCTTCATCAACGAGCGTGTCCACGCCAACATCCAGAAGGATGGTACGTTCTCGGTCGTGCCGCGCATGTGGGGCGGGGTTACCAGTTCCACGGAGCTGAGGGCGATCGCCGATGTCGTCGACAAGTTCGCCATTCCGACGGTCAAGGTTACCGGTGGCCAGCGCATCGACATGCTGGGCATCAGGAAGGAAGACCTGCCGGCGGTCTGGGCCGATCTCGGCAAGGCGGGTTTCGTGTCGGGGCATGCCTATGCCAAGGGGCTGCGCACGGTGAAGACATGTGTGGGCACCGACTGGTGTCGCTTCGGGACGCAGGACTCGACGGGTCTCGGCATTCGCATCGAGAAGTTCATGTGGGGCTCGTGGACGCCGGCCAAGGTCAAGATGGCTGTCTCGGGATGCCCGAGGAACTGTTCGGAGGCGACTTGCAAGGACGTGGGCGTGATCTGCGTTGACTCGGGCTACGAACTCCACTTCGCTGGCGCCGCGGGTCTCGACATCAAGGGCACGGAAATTCTCGGACAGGTGAAGACCGAGGACGAAGCCATCGAGCACATCGCGGCGCTGGTCCAGATGTACCGCGAGCAGGCCCGCTACCTCGAGCGCATCTACAAGTGGGCCAAGCGCATCGGCCTCGACGAGATCAGGCGCCAGATCGTGCAGGACGGCGAGAAGCGCCGGGCCTACTTCGACCGCTTCGTGTTCTCGCAGAAGTTCGCCCAGGTGGATCCGTGGGACGAACGGGTCTCGGGCAAGGACAAGCATGAATTCCGGCCTATGGCGACGGTGGGCTTTGCGAAGGCGGCCGAGTGATGAGCATGAAATGGATCGAGGTCGGTTCGCTCGATGACATTCCGAGCCGTGGCGCCCGCTGCGTGAACACGCCCGAAGGCAAGCTCGCGGTGTTCCGCACGGCCGAAGGGCATGTCTTCGCCATCGAGGACCATTGCCCGCACAAGGGAGGACCGCTCTCTCAGGGCATCGTCCACGGCACGTCGGTGACATGCCCCCTGCACAACTGGGTGATTTCGCTCGAATCGGGCCGGGCTCTGGGCGCCGACGAGGGCGCGGTGAGGACGGTGCCGGTGAGGATCGAGGCCGGGCGCCTGTTCATCGCCCTGGGAGGCGTGGCGGAAGAGGCAGCCTGACATCCAGCCGGGCGCATGTGTCGTTTTGGCGCTGCCGGCTCATCCCATCCGGCAGGCCCCTCGTTGCAGAGGCTGTGACGACGGTGTAACTCGCATCCACAGACAATCAGGGAGTCGTTCATGAAGAGACGTGTCCTGTTGGCGGCGGCCGCCGCCATGGGCGTTACTGCCATGCCGCTTGCGGCCATGGCGCAGGCCTATCCGACCAAGCCCATCACGGTCATCGTACCATTCGCGGCCGGCGGCCCGACCGACGCCCTGGCCCGCGTGCTGACCGCCCGCATGGGCGAGGCTCTCGGCCAGACCATGATCGTCGAGAATGTCGGCGGCGCCGGCGGAACGATTGGCGTCAACAAGGCCGCCAAGGCGACGCCCGACGGCTACACGATCCTGTTCGCGCACATGGGCACCCTCGCGGTGAACATCGCGCTCTACAAGACGCTGCCCTACGACAGCCAGAAGGACTTCGAGCCGATCGGCCTCGGCGGTACGAACCCGATGGTGCTGGTCGCCAAGAAGGATCTGCCGGCCAAGGACTTCAAGGAGTTCGAGGCCTATGTGAAGGCCAACCAGAAGAAGGCGCAGTACGGCATGGCCGGCATCGGCGCCGCCTCGCACCTGGGCGGCCTGATGCTGAACAGCATGATGAAGGTCGACGTGCTGGAGATTCCCTACAAGGGAACCGGTCCGGCGCTGAACGATCTCGTGAGCGGCCAGTTCGACTACATGGTCGACCAGGCTGTGAACGTGCTGCCGCAGATCAAGGCCGGCACCATCAAGGCACTGGGCGTCAGCACGCTGAAGCGCCTGCCGCAGTTGCCGGACGTGCCGACGGTCGATGAATCGGGCCTCAAGGGCTACGAGGTCACGATCTGGAACGGCTTCTTCGTCGCCAAGAACACGCCGAAGAACGTCATCGACACGCTGAACAAGGCGCTGGTCACGGCGCTTGGTGACGAGAAGGTGCGCGCCCGCCTGATCGAGCAGGCCGTCGACCTGCCCGAGCCCAAGGACGCGACGCCGGCAGCCCTTGCCGCGCAACTCAAGGCGTCGATCGACAAGTGGGTGCCCGCCATCAAGGCGGCCGGCGTCCAGCCGCAGTAACGACGACCTCGCGTCGGGATACGGGCCGCCTCTTCAGGCGGCCCGTTTTCTTTTGGGGGTGGGCGTCGCGGGCGCGCTGTCGAGTTCCGGAAGGCTTCGCAGAAGGCTCTCCACGCGCTCGGGCGTATCGGCCGCCAGGTGCGGGAGGATGACTGCATCGCCGGACAGGATGTCCGCCTCGATGGCCTTGCGTACATCGGACGGCCTGTTCGCGCGCAGCGCCTCGATCACGGCGCGATGCGAGTGGCGCGGCCTGCCGAGCTTGCGCACGGGCATATCGAACACGTGCTGCTTCGGGTCGGCGAAGATCTGGCGGTGGTAGGGGCCAGTCCTCAGCCAGATGTTCTCGATCATGCCGCGCAGGGCAGGCAGCCCTGCCGCATCGTACAGACGGAAATGGAAGGCGCGATTCTGGATCGTGGCCTGACGCGGATCACGGCCGATCTTGGCCTGGTCGAGAAGGCGATGAATCTCTTCCAGTTCATCGGCCAGCGCGGCACCAGCCTGTCTGGCCGCGGCTTCTGCGGCCATGCCCTCGAGCGTCATGCGGATGGCCCGCAGTTCCAGGAATTCGGCTCGGGTGAGAAGAGGGACCATGATCGTGCGGCCGGGTCCCACGCTCAACACGCGCTCGGCGACGAGTTGAAGCAGCGCCTCGCGCACCGGTGTGACGCTCGCGTTCAGCCGCTGCGCCACGTCGCGGAAGGTTAGGCGCGCACCGGGTGCGAGATCGCCCAGCACGATGGCGGAGCGGATTTCACGCAACACCTGGGATGAAAGGCTCACATGTTCGACATGCTGCATGACCGACTTCTTCTTCGACCGCGGCGAGACCGCAAGGCGGCATCGCGGCGCGTGATTGCTTTGACATCGGCGGCGGCGCCAATTCACACTGATACATGTTATAACAAGAATGCGATTTAGGGAAAGGAGCGGCCGAGATGACCGTCGCCATCAAGCAGATCCACCCTGTGTTCGTGGGCGAAGTGTCGGGCGTCGACCTGACGAAGCCGCTGACCCGCGAAGAAGCGGCGGCCATCGAGGAAGGCATGAACCGTCATGGCGTTCTCGTCTTCCGCGGTCAGAACATCACCGACGAGCAGCAGATCGCGTTCACCAGGAATTTCGGCGATCTCGAGGTGAAGGCCAGGCCGGGCAACATCCGCAAGGCGTCGGAGAGCCGGCTGGGCGCCGGGATCGGCGACCTTTCGAACCTCACCAAGGACGGCAAGATCATCGCGGCCGACGATCGCCAGTGGTTCTTCAAGCTGGGTGACCGTCTCTGGCACTCCGACAGTTCCTACGCGGTGATCCCGGCCAAGTTCTCGGCCCTGTCGGCGCGCGCCATCCCGTCCTGGGGCGGCAACACCGATTTCGCCGACATGCGCGCTGCCTACGATGCGCTCGACGCGCGAATGAAGGCCGAGGTCGAGGACCTGATCTGCGAGCACTCGCTGATCTACTCGCGCGCAGCCGTCGGCTTCACCGATCTCACGCCGGAAGAAATCGCCAGCTTCAAGCCGGTGCTGCAGCGCCTCGTGCGCACCCATCAGGCCACCGGGCGCAAGTCGCTGTTCCTGTCGGCGCATGCCGGCGCCATCGTCGGCTGGACGGTTCCAGAGGCGCGCGCGTACCTGCGCGAGCTCACCGAGCATGCGACGCAGCGCGAGTTCGTCTATTCGCATCAGTGGCGGCAGTACGATCTCGTGATGTGGGACAATCGCGCAACCATGCATCGCGCCACGCGCTTCGACCGAAACGAGGTGCGCGACATGCGCCGCACGACGCTGGGCGGCGATCGTCCGACCGTGGAGCAGCAGGCCGAAGCGGCCTGACCCTCGGCAACAACAAGAAATTCACAAGACCGGCCGACGAAGCCGGTCGCATGGGAGGAATAAAATGCATCGCCGGAGCCTGCTCGCGGTCGCCCTCGGGGGCGTGCCTTTTACTGCCGCCTGGGCCCAGGACTACCCGTCCCGGCCCGTCAAAGTGGTCGTCGGCTTCCCGCCGGGCGGCGGCACCGACCTCGTCGCGCGACCGCTGGCGGCGAAGGTCCAGTCGCTGCTGGGGCAGTCCTTCGTGATCGACAACAAGGGTGGCGCCAACGGCGGCGTCGGCCTGGAGATCGTCGCGAAGAGCCCGCCGGATGGCTACACGATCGGACATGTGAACAGCAGCGTCGTCGTCACCAATCCGCTGCTCTATCGCAACCTGACGACCAACGTGGAACGCGATCTCGCGCCGATCTGCACCGTCGCCGATTCGGCGGTCGTGCTCGCCATCCCCGCCGACCTGCCGGTGAAGAACCTGAAGGAATTCGTGGCTCTGGCGATATCGCAGCCGGGGAAACTCAACTTCGGCTCCGGCGGCCTCGGCAGCGTCGATCATCTCAGCTTCGAGGTGGTGAAGCGCCAGACCGGCATCGATTTCCTGCACGTGCCCTACCGTGGCGGCGGGCCCGCGCTGGCCGACATGCTGGGCGGCCGGGTCCAGCTGATGATCTCGAGCTTCGGCATGTACAAGGGCCAGGTCGATGCCGGCAAGGTCCGCATCATCGCGGTGCTCTCGCGCGAGCGTCATCCGGCACTGCCGGACGTCATGACCGCCGTGGAGCAGGGCTGGCCCAATCTCGTCGTCTCCGTCTGGCAGGGTGTCATGGCACCGGCCCAGACGCCGGCCGCCATTCTCGATAGGCTGGAAGGGGCTTATCGCCAGGCCGTCGCCGACCCCGAAGTCAGCGCGCTGCTCGTGAGCCTCGGCTACTTCCCGATCTTCCGCGGCCGCAAGGAGACGGCTACGTTGCTACGCGACGAGACCGCGCGCTGGTCCGCGATCATCAAGGAACTGGGCATCCAGCTCGACTAGGAATCAGGCGATACCCAGCGTATCGAACGCGATCTCGATGGCGCGGCGGGTGTTGCCGGCATCGTCGCGCAGTGCCAGCACGAGCTTTCGTTCCCACCAGTCGATCTCGACAACGCCGAAATTCGCCGCGGCGTAGATTGCACCGAGGCGGTTGGGGCCGGCTTCCTTCGCGGCCCAGTAGACCATGTTGAGGCCGCTCGAAGTCGCCTCGTACAGCGGGTAGAGATCCGCCGGCGTTTCGCGATAGAGCGCGCCGATGTGCCGGTCGCCCGACAGCAGCACGACGCCTTTGGCGCCGCTCGCACGGATCGTGTCGATCAGCTTCTGCTTCTCCAGCGGGAAATTACCCCAGCGCTCCCAGCCATGGCCCTCGGCGAGGACTTGGTGCTCGACACAACCAGGCGGACCTCGGCGGGCTTGCGCAGTTCGTCGGCGAGCCATGCCCATTGCTCGACGCCAAGCATCGTCTTGCCGGGATCCGGGTCGGGCAGGTAGCGCTCCTTGCCCGGCGCACCCCTCTGGTCGGTGATCCTGAGGGGCGAGCGGAACCAGCGCACGTCGAGCAGGATCACCTGCACCCTCATGCCCTGGGGGCCGATGATGCGGGCATCGTAGATACCCTCGCGCTGGCGGCGTACGTCGCCGGCCGGGGCGTTCCAGAAATCGAGGAACAGCTCCTTCGAGCGCGCCTTGTGCGGGAACTCCAGGCCGCCGTCGTTCAGGCCGTAATCGTGGTCGTCCCAGACGGCGAGATGGCTGACGGTCTCGCGCAGGCGGGCATAGCCCGGGATGGTCCGGGCCGAATCGTAGGCGCGCTTCAGATTGTCTCCGTCCGGCGTATTGAAGTCGCCATAGGCGTTGTCGCCGACGAAGATGAACAGGTCGGGCCGGTAGGCGAGGATGGCCTCCCAGATCGGCTGCGCCATCGACTGGTTGGCGCAGGAACCGAAGGCGATGCGCGACAGCGGCGGGCGGCCCTGCGACAATGCCGCTGCCGGCGCCAGCGACAGGGTCGCGAGGAGTTTGGAAAGCGTCCGTCGTGTGAACATGTCAGCCACCGAAAAGCCAGTATCCGCTCTCTAGTTTGCAGGCCGATGAAACGCCACCTGAAACGCGCCCTCGAACTCCTGTTCGTGCCGATCGCCGCGGCGATCATGTTCTTCGAAGAGGTGCTGCTCCGCTATCTGGGCCTGGCGATGGCGGCCTTTGCCCGGTTGCCGTGGATCGCGCGCCTGGAAGCCTGGCTGGCGCGTCTGCCGCCCTGGGCGGCGCTGGTCGCCTTCGTGGCGCCGTCGACGCTGGTGCTGCCCGTGAAACTCGCGGCGGTCTGGTTCGCCATACATGGCAATTTCATCCTCGCCGCCGTTTCGATCGGCGTGGGCAAGGTCGTCGCGACGGCGTTGGTCGCGCGGCTCTACAAGGTGCTGCGGCCGACACTGCTACGCCTGTCCTGGTATCTCAGCGCTGAGACCTGGCTGTTCACCTGGCGCGACCGCATCTACGGCTTCGTCCGCGCGCTGCCGGTCTGGCAGAAGACGAAGGCCATGGTTCTGCGTTTGCGCCGCTGGCTGTCGGGCCTTATGGCCGGCCTGCTGGCGCGCTAGGCCCGCGAGAGACGGCCGCCGAGCCGCCTTGCCTCGCGGCGCAGTCCATCGAGGAACTGCTCCACCGAATGCGACGGTGGCATAAGCGCGGGCAGTAGCACGCCGACATGAAACAGGATCCGCGGGCGCCAGGGCACGACGGCAAGCTTTCCGACGCCGAGCGTGACCGGCGTGAGCGAGTCGGCGACGGTCACGCCCGCGCCCTCCGAAACCAGACGGCAGGCGAACTCCAGCGAATCGACCACCATCTTGGGATGGAGGGCGATGCCCTCGGCCGCGAACATCGCCTCTACATCGTGGCGCAACTGCGTGTCGGCGCCGAGCACGATCACGCTCTCCGCCGCGAGATCGCGGGCGCCGAGCGATTTCCGGCGGGCGAGGGGATGCCCGGCCGGCAGGACGACGACAGCCGGCAGGTCGAGCAGTGGCTGGGAATCGATCCCGGGATTGTGCAGAGGCAGCGCGCCGATCCCGAGATCGAACGACTGGTTGGCCACCGCCAGTTCGAGTTCGCGGCGATGGACGATCGCGACCTCGACCTCGACCTCGGGATGAAGACGATGAAAGTGCGCCACGGCCGGCGCCAGCAGGCTGGCGGCGAAGCGCGGCATGCTCACGATCCGCAGGCGGACCCGCGTGCCGCCCGCCACGCGTTGGGCGACGTGGGGCAGGTCGTCGACCGCCATGAGCACGCGCCGCACCTCGGCGAAGAAGCTGGCGCCCTCCGGGGTCGGCACGAGGCGCATCCGGTCGCGATGGAACAGCCGCAGGCCGGTGCCGTGCTCCAGTCCCGAGAGCAGGCGGCTTGCCGCGGACTGGCTCATGTTCAGCGACTTGGCTGCGGCGGCGAGACTTCCCAGTTCCATGACGCGCAGGAAGAGGCGTAGGGCCTGGAGCTTCACGTCAGACCTCTTGCGGAAATCGCAACAACTTGTCTTGGCTTTGCATTTTATACATGAGGGGCCCGATGTCACTCTAGGCTGCCCGTCATCCCGGAGTGACCCATGACCGTTCGCCCGCCCAACATCGTCCTGATCCTGGCCGACAATCTCGGATGGGGTGAACTCGGCTGCTATGGCGGCGGCGTCCTGCGCGGTTCGCCGACGCCGCGCATCGATGCGCTGTCGGAGGAGGGCCTCACCTGCCTCAACTTCAACGTCGAGAGCGATTGCGTGCCGACGCGCTCCGCCCTGATGACGGGTCGCCACCCGATCCGTACCGGGGCGATGCAGTCGGTGCCGGCAGGCTTGCCGCAGGGGCTGATCCCCTGGGAGATCACGATCGGCGAGCTGCTGCAGGGCGCCGGCTACGCGACCGCCTGCTTTGGCAAGTGGCATCTCGGCGACCGGGAAGGGCGGCTGCCCAAGGATCGCGGCTTCGACGAATGGTACGGCATTCCGCGCACCTCGAACGAGGCCATGTTCACGGCGGCGCCCGGCTTCGATCCCACCATCGTGCCGATGCCGTATGTGATGGAAGGCGTCAAAGGCGCGCCGGCCCAAAACCTCGCGGTCTACGATCTCGAGCAGCGGCGCCTCATCGACGGCGAACTCACGCGGCGGACGATCGATTTCATGGAGCGCCAGTCGGCCGCCGCGCGCCCGTTCTTCGCCTACGTGCCGCTGACGCAGTTGCACTTTCCAACCCTGCCGCATCCGGATTTCGCCGGCCGCACCGGCGCGGGCGATTTTGCCGATGCGATGGCCGAGATGGACCATCGCGTGGGCGAGATCCTGGATGCGATCGAACGGCTCGGCCTGCGCGAGGACACGCTGGTGCTGTTCGGCAGCGACAACGGCCCGGAATTCAGGAGACCATGGCGCGGCACCGCGGGTCCATGGCGGGGGACCTACCACACCGCCATGGAAGGTGGGCTTCGCGTACCTTTCATCCTGCGCTGGCCCGGCCGCATCGCGCCGCGCCGCACGACGGATGTGCTGCACATCACCGATCTGTATCCGACGCTGGCGAAGCTCGCCGGTGCCAGCCTGCCGGCCGACCGCGCCATCGACGGCATCGACCAGCTCGGCTTCTTCCTGGGCGAACAGCCGAAGTCGGCCCGCGACGGGTTTCCCTACTACATCAAGACCGAGCTTCGGGCCGTCAAATGGCGCGACTGGAAGATGCATCTCATGTGGGAGGTCGAACCCAATGAAGGGCCGATCAAGCTGGAGACGCCCTATCTCTTCAATCTCGTGCGGGATCCGAAGGAGGAGACCGATGCGAATATGGAGGAGGGCTGGGTGCGCGGTCCGATCCGTCGTCTGATCGAGACGTTCCAGCAGAGTCTGAAGGCCCATCCGCCGATTCCGCCTGGCGCGCCGGACGACTTCGTACCTACTGGCGCTTCGGCAGGTTCATCCGGGAACTGAGCTTCGGAGCGCAAGGGCGACGGTTCTTCCGCTCCTCGGCTCGCGTCTTTTCAGGCTGAGGGACGCGTCCGCATGGGCTAGGCTCGCCGCGCTCGAGAGAACCCCGACGGGAGTCGCAGGACCATGCCGGAAGTCATTCCCAACAAAGCGGCCCTTGGCGCACGCATCGAAGGACTGGATCGCGACGCCGCGAACCGGCCCGAGGTGGCCGCGCTGCTGAACCAGGCGCTCGCCGAGCATCTTCTGGTCGTGATTCCGGGCGATCCCATGACGCCCGAGCAGACGCGCGAATTCTCGAAGGCCTTCGGCCAGCCGCAGAAGCAGCTGCTGCGCTACAAGCGCAGCGGGGCCGTGCCGGACGTCTCGGTCATGGTGAGCACGCTGATGGCGGACGGCACGACGGACAAGACGGCCATTCGCGCCGAAGACTGGCACACCGACGATTCCTACTTCGCGGTGCCGGCCAAGGCGACGCTGCTGCACGGCATCGAGATTCCGAGCCGGGGCGGCGCCACCTGGTTCTGCAACATGCACTCGGTGTTCGAAGCCTTGCCCGAGGCCACGCGCAAGCGCATCGACGGGCTGAAGGCGGTCCACGGCTACGACACGCCGCGCGCGCGCAACCGTCCCTCGCCGCGCACGCCCGAGGAGATCGCCGAGACGCCGGACGTCGAGCATCCGCTGGTGCGCACCCATCCGGTGACCGGCCGCAAGGGGCTCTACCTGAACCCCAACCGCCTCGACCGTATCGTCGGGCTGGAGCGGGCCGAGAGCGACGCGCTGCTCGACGAGCTGGCCGGCGAGGCGCGCAAGCCACAGCATCATTTTGGCCATGTATGGACGCGGGGCGACATCGTCGTCTGGGACAATCGCGCCACCATGCATCGCGTCGTCATCGACTATCCGGAAGGCGAGCCGCGCATCATGCACCGCGTGCTGATCGAGGGCGACCGGCCCTACTGATGGCGTGGCTGATCGCTTCAGGCCTGGCTCGCGGACGCCGATGAACGCCTCGGCCCACTGACGAAGTCCAGCATTTCGGCCTGGGCATCGCGCCGGCTCTCGAACGAGATGAGCGCGTGATCCATGCGCGGCACGACGCGCATTTCGGCTCCGCGATACCGCGACAGCGCGCCGGGCTCGAGGGTGAATTCACGCCGAAACATCTCGAGGTCCTCTTCGGACGGCGAGAAGAGGAACAGCGTCCTGACGCCGCGCTGGCACAGGTCCGAGAGGGAGGAATGGGCGAAGGAGAGCTTGCGGATGAGGCCCACGGCGCGCCCGATCCGACGCATCCCGAGGCGTGCGGAGCGGAGGGTGCGTACCCAGAGCGAATGGAGGACGGCGCCGAAATCGACTCGTCCGCCCAGCAGCGTTCGCCAACTCTGACGACTGACGAGCTTGCGCAGGTAGAACATCGGCGTCAGTCGGCGATGGTCGAGATATGTGATCTCGTCGGGCCGGCGCGGCAAGGTGAAGAGGGGCTGGTTGACCAGCATCAGGCCACTGATGCGAGGTTCCGCAAGTGCGGCGTGAAAAGCGTGGTAGGCGCCCGAACAGATGCCCTGCAACGTGAACTTCCGGTATCCCCGGGCCTGGAGCGCGTCGAGCATCGCACGGATGTCCGCCGTCCGGTCGGCGAACGAGTGGGTGAGGACGTTTTCCGAGCCGGTTGGCCCGAGACTGTCGCCCAGGCCGGCGAAGTCGGCACGCAGGGAGGAGATGCCCGACCGGGCGAGCCGCCTCGCGAACTCCACGCCCTGCCGCGACGCGCCGTAGCGCGGATCGCGCCCGCCATTGACGATCACGACGATGTGGCTGGAGGGGCCAGCGTCGGGATCGCACAGGATGCCGAACAGACGATTGTCCGGCCCGAAGCGCAATGGAGTCTCGACGCAGCCGCCCGGTCGCAGGACGGTCGGCTCCGGTATCTGGCGCAGAGCTTCGTTGGCGGCGGACCCCGCCGTGAGCGGGAAGGCGCCGTTCATCCAGGCGATCACGTCGTGAAACGTCGGAAGCCTCACCGCCTCGAACGTGGGATGACCGGTGAGGGAATCGAGATCGTCGCTCCAGCCGCAAGCCGCAACCTCGGCACCGGCCTGTCGCCAGGCCGACAGGCAATTCTCCAGGCGCTTCGTTTCGGCGCGGGCAAATACGGCGACTTTCTGGCCGTCCTTCGGCGTGACTTCGCGCAGGTCGGCGGTCGCGATCGCCGAGACCGTGGCGGCGTTGAAACTGAACTCGCCGACCTCGATTCCGCCCGTGGGCAGGACGCGGCCGCCATGCAACTCGGCATCGAGCGTCAACTCTCGGACATAGGAACGACCGCTCAGGGTCGGCTCGAAGAAGAGGAAGCCGGCAACGTCCGTGCGCCGCGAGGTGGCCAGCGTGGCGAGCATGGCCCCGGCCCGTATGCCACACAGCATCACCTTACGTGCGCCGCTGGCGGCTTTCAGCCGGTCGGCCGCCTCGTCGATGCTGGACTGCCATGCCGTCCAATGGTTTCCCGCGCGCTCTACCGCGTGATCGCAGGAATCGCCGGTGCCGGGGTATTCGAGGCGAAGAGTCCAATAGCCGGCGCGCGCCAGTCTTTCGGCCAGCACGCGAAGACCGCAATACGCGACCAACTCATCGCCCAGAAGACCTGGGCAGATCAGGACGGCAACGTCGGTCGCACGCGCATCCACAGGCGCGTGCAGCCACCCGAAGCAGTCGTTAACCGCAGTCGGAGTCATAGAATCCCATACACCCACACCCATCCTCGCGGCTTCCCACGGCCCCGAAAACGGCTGTAAATTGATTTCTTCCCACTGGCAGAATATCCTAAACCTTCGGAAATGCTTGCGAATTCTGCGATTCGCACAGGCTGGGAGTTTGCAGTGTCCGCGCCTCTGAAGGTTCGCATCCGAACCGTGCTGAAATCTGCCGGCAGCCTGCAAGCCGGTCTCGATGCGATTCGGGACGATTCCGACCTCCATGCTGCCGGTCTTACCTCGCATGCCACCGTCAATCTGATGTTGGCCCTCGAAGAGGCCTTCGACGTGGAATTTCCCGACCGGCTGCTGCGGCGGAAGACGTTTTCCAGCATCGATGCCATCGCCGAGGCGCTCGCGGAGATTGGTGTGCGAGACGAAGCGGCATGACGCCGTGGCTCGCCGCGGCGCGCGCGGTGGGCGTCGAGATTGCCGGCCGACACGCCGATGACGTCGATGCCCGCAGCCGTTTTCCAGCCGAAGCCCTGTCGGCGCTTAAGGAGCGCGCGCTGCTGGGCCTCCTTGTGCCCTCAAGCGAGGGAGGGCCGGGCGCGGGGATCGCCGACGTCGTCGTGATCTGCCACGAACTCGGCCGGCACTGTGCATCGACTGCAATGATCTACGCGATGCACCAGATCCAGGTCGCCTGCCTCGTCCGGCACGCCGGCGGAAATCCCTGGCTCCGGACATTCATTCGGCGCCTGGCAAGCGAGCAGCTGCTGCTGGCCTCGGCGACGTCCGAGGCCGGCGTTGGCGGCGATGTGCGGTCGAGCGTATGCGCGCTGGACGAGCGGCGAGGAAGGTTCGCACTGACCAAGCAGGCGCCCGTCATCTCCTATGCCGATCCGTGCGATGCGATTCTCGTGACCGCGCGGCGAACCCCGCAATCGCCTCCGTCGGACCAGATGCTCGCCGTCGTATTGCGGGCCGACGCCGATCTGCAGGCCCGCGAAGTCTGGAACACGCTCGGCATGCGCGGCACCTGTTCCAACGGCTACCGCCTCGCTGCAGAAGGCGAGATCGCCCAGATCCTTCAGGTGCCCTATGCCGACATCTCGGCGCAGACCATGCTGCCGACGTCGCATCTCGTGTGGAGCGCCCTGTGGCTGGGAATCGCCGGCGAAGCGCTGTCACGCGCCCGGGCCTTCGTCCGTGCCGAAGCGAAGAGGAAGCCCGGCGTGCCGCCGATCGGCGCCGCGCGACTTGCGGAAGCCATGGGCGAGTTGCAGTCGATGAAGGGCGAGTTGCTAGCCTGCCTTCGCCAGTATGAGGCTGCAGCCGGTTCAGGCGATGCGCTGTCTGCGCTGCCGTTCGCGCTGGCAATGAACAACCTCAAGATCCTCAGCTCCCAGAAGGTGGTGAGTATCGTCGGACAGGCGATGCTGATCTGCGGTCTGGAAGGCTATCGCAGCGATTCGCCCTTCAGCATCGGGCGCCTGCTCCGCGACGCCCATTCGGCGGTCGTGATGGTGAACAACGACCGAATCGTTGCCAACAATGCGGGCCTCGCCCTGGCGCTGCGGGACGATCCGGAGCTGCTGGCGTGACAGACCCCGCTGCCGCCTACAAACAATTCCGGGATGATCTGCTGCAGCACGGGCTGCTGATTTCCATGGGCGTCGACGGCCTGTTCGGGCGCAGCGGGACCTTCGAGCGGATCGTCGAGGGACTCAACGCGGCGATCGGCGCGGCGGGCGATGCCGATCGGCCCGAGGTCATGCGATTTCCGCCGGGGATTGGCAGCCTGCAGCTCGAGAAGAGCGGCTATCTGCGCAACTTCCCGCACCTCGCGGGCACGGTAGCGAGTTTCTCCGGCGGCGACGACGATCACCGCGTCCTGCTCGACAGCCTGTCGAAGGGCGGCGACTGGTCGGGTACGCAGCGGCCGACCGGCGTCGCCCTGACCCCCGCCGCCTGTTATGGAGTCTATCCCGTCGTCGCATCGCGCGGACGAGTGCCGGCACAAGGGGCCCTTGTCGACGTTTACACCTGGTGTTTCCGGCACGAGCCCTCGATCGATCCGGCGCGGATGCAGATGTTCCGTCAGCGCGAGCATGTCCGTATCGGCTCGGCGGAGCAGATCGAATCATTTCGCGAGACCTGGATGGAACGGGCGCGGTCGCTGGTCGAATCGCTGGGATTGCCGTTCGCGATCGAAGTTGCGAGCGATCCCTTCTTCGGCAGGGCCGGTCGTATTCTCGCAAGCAGCCAGCGGGAGAAGAGTCTCAAGTTCGAGTTGCTGGTGCCGATCGTGGCGGCGGCACCGCGCACGGCCTGCGTCAGCTTCAACGATCATCGTGATCTCTTCGGCCGAGCCTGGGCGATCGAGGCGTTCGCGGGCGACACGGCCCATACGGCATGCGTCGGCTTCGGGGTCGAGCGGCTGACGCTCGCGCTGCTTCGCCATCACGGCTTCGTTCCCGGCGACTGGCCGGCCGGCGTGCGCAATGTCCTCGGACTCTGACGGCGTCGACCTGCTGGGCATCAGCCCGGCGACGTGGCGCTCCAGCGTCCTGCACGGCGGCGACCGGATCTGGCCTGAGACCAACTGCTACGTCGACCTCTGGATCGAGCTGCTGCCGGCACTCGGCCATCCCGCCGAGGCGGCCCTCTCCTTCACGGTGTTGCAGGATTTCGAGGGCGACCATTTCACCTTCTTCAAGTTCCCGCTCGAGGACCTGCAGCGCCTCTTCGGCCTTTCGGTTCAGGAGCTGCCGATCTTCGATTCGGTCGAGGCGCAGTCGATGGCGCAGCTCCGGCGCGGCCGGCCGGTGCTGGTCGAGGTCGACGCCTTCTGGCTGCCCGATGCCGGCGACGCGTACCGGAAAGCGCATGTGAAGACCAGCATCGCGGTGATCGCGCTCGATCCGCGGGACAGGCGTCTGGGGTACTTCCACGGCACGGGCTACTACGAACTCGCCGGAGCCGACTATGACGGGCTGTTCCATGAGCCGGTCGTGCTCTTTCCCTATGCCGAATTCGTCAAGCGGGACGGCGAAGCCCTCTCTGGCACGGCGCTGCTGGAAGCGTCCGTAGCCTTGTTGCGTGGCCATCTCGAGCACCGGCCGCGCCGTCATCCTATCCGCGAGTGGCGGGCGGCATTGCCGGCGCATATGGAAGGGCTCGCACGGCGGGGTATGGAGCATTTCCATCTCCATGCCTTCAACGTGCCGCGCCAGCTCGGCGCCAACTTCGAGATGCTGGGGACCTATCTCGACTGGCTGGGCACCCAGGGCGTCGAAGGGCTCGACCCCGCGGCGACGGCCAGCCGGCATCTCGCGGAGGCGGCCAAGGCGGTCCAGTTCCAGCTCGCGCGCATGGTCCATCGCCGCAGGTTCGACGCCGGCGCGGTGGATCTCCAGCCGCTGGAAGCAAACTACGATCTGATCTTCGCGGCGCTCGGGGAACGGTTCGGCTGATGGCGGAATTCGCGCCCCTCGGCGGCGAATGGCGTCTCGCCTGCACCGCGCCGGGTGTCGTGTCCCACCCGGACGCGCTTTCGAACGTGACCGACTGGATCGGCGCGGTGGTGCCGGGGACGGCCGCCCAGGCATTGCGTGACGCCGGCCGCTGGAGCGTCGAGGAGCCGGCGCCGCTTCACGACAAGGACTTCTGGTATCGCACGCGCTTTGGCGGGACAGGGCGAAGCGTGCTTCGCTTTCAGGGACTGGCGACCCTGGCCGAGGTCTGGCTCAACGGGCGATCCATCCTCGTTTCCGACAGCATGTTTCTCGCGCACGTGGTCGAGGTCGATCTCGCCGGCGACAACGAACTCGTCATCGTCTTTCGCTCGCTCGACGCGGAGCTGGCGCGGCGAAAGGGGCGGGCGCGCTGGCGGACGGCGCTGGTCGGGAACAACACCCTGCGCCACGTGCGCACGACGCTGCTGGGCCACATGACCGGCTGGCAGCCGCCGGTTCATGCCGTGGGCCCCTGGCGGCCGGTCGAAATCCAGGAGGAGGGCAGGCCGCTGCGTCTCCGGGCAGCCTCGCTCCACGCGACTCTCGACGGAACCGACGGTGTGCTGGACGTCGTGCTCGATCTCGATGTCACCGAGGGGCGTCCGGTCGCGCGGCTGGAGGTCGGCGATGCCTCGGCGCCGCTTCGATGGAACGAGGCAGGACGGTTGGAAGGTCGGCTGCGCCTGCCCGGCGTCGAGAAATGGTGGCCCCATACGCACGGCAGGCCCTGCCTCCACCGGGCGCGGGCCGTGGTGGGAGACGTCGAACTCGATCTGGGATCGGTCGGGTTCCGCTCGGTCGAGATCGACCGCGGCGCCGACGGAAGAGGCTTCGCGTTTCGCATCAACGGCCAGCAGATCTTTGCCCGCGGCGCGTGCTGGAGCACGGCGGACATTGTCACGCTGGCCGCGGACCGCGGCACGCTGCTGCCGTGGCTGCGTCATGCGCGCGACGCCCACATGAACATGATCCGCGTCGGCGGAACCATGACCTACGAGAGCGACGAATTCTTTGCACTGTGCGATGAACTCGGCATCCTCGTCTGGCACGATTTCATGTTTGCCAGCATGGACTATCCCGTCGGCGACCCTTCGTTCCGTGCGAGCGTCGAGCGGGAGGCGGAGCAGTTCCTGTCCCGCGTGCGGCGGCATCCGTCGCTCGCGCTTCTGTGCGGCGGCAGCGAGATCGCCCAACAGGCCGCAATGCTCGGCCTGCCTCCCGGCCTCTGGAGCAGTCCGCTGTACGACGAGATCCTGCCGGCTCTCGCGCAGATGGGCTGTCCGGGCGTGCCCAACATCGCGCAATCGCCGCAGGGCGGCGACCTGCCGTTCCAGCCCGATGCCGGCGTGTCGCATTACTACGGAGTCGGCGCCTATCGGCGGCCGCTGGACGATGCCCGCCGGGCCGGCGTTCGCTTCGCCGCGGAGTGCCTGGCGTTCGCGAACACGCCGGCTGGTCCGGCGCGCCCGACGGACATCGTGCCGAAGGATCGGGGCGCCGACTGGGATTTCGCAGCGGTGCGAGACCACTATCTCGGCTTGCTCTACGACGTCGACGCCGCGCACCTCAAGGTCGCGGATTCCGAGCATTACCTTCGACTGTCGCGCCTTCTGTCGGCCGATCTCATGGAAGCGGCGATCGGCGAATGGCGGCGACCGGCCTCGTCCTGCGACGGCGCGCTGGTATGGATGCTGAAGGACCTGACGCCGGGCTCCGGCTGGGGCGTGATCGCTTCGGACGGCGTGCCCAAGCTGGCTTGGCATGGTTTGCGCCGGGCGTTCCGGCCCGTGCAGGTCGCCGTGACGGACGAGGGGCTGAACGGACTCGGCGTCCATGTGATCAACGAGGCCGACACGCCTCTGCGGGCCAGGCTGACGCTCGTCTGTCTTCAGGCGGGCGACATCGTGGTCATGCGGCGGGAGTGCGAGGTCGCGCTGCCGGCGCGCGGAGCCAGGACGATGAGTTCGGCCGAACTCATCGGATCGTTCTTCGACATCACCTACGCCTATCGCTTCGGGGCGCCTGCGCTCGACGTGGCGACCGTGACCCTGACCGATGCCGTCACGGGCGCCCGCCTCGCCGAGGCTGCCTACTACCCGCTCGGCCGAGCCGCGCTCACGCACGATCCCGGCCTGTCGGCCAGCCTCGAGTGCGAAGGAGAGGGATGGGCCGTCACGATCCAGGCAGAGAAGTTCGCCGCCTGCATCCAGGTCGAAGCGTCCGGCTACCGCGGCGAGGATGAAGGCTTCTTTCTCCTGCCGGGCGAGCGGCGGCGTGTGACGCTGGTGCCGACTGGCACGGGAGGTGAGCCACCCGCTGGCGAGATCCTGTCGGTCGCGCCGCTGCGCGAGCGGACCGTGGGCGTCCGCTTCGGTTAGCGGACGGCGCCCGACGCCCGCATCGTCTCGATCTCGGCCTCGCTGTACCCGGCATCGGCCAGAATCGCGTCGGTATGTTCGCCAAGCTTCGGCGCATGCGTCTCGACCGGCCGCTCTCCACCCGAGAACTTGTTGGCCCGCCGCGAGCGCCGGATGCGGCCTTCGCTGGGATGGTCCTCGGGCTGGAAGAAGCCGACATCGCCGAGATGCGGATCGGTCAGCAGGTCGTCGATCGTGTTGTAGCGCGCTGCCGGCACGTCGAGCCGGTCGAAGATCTCCAGCCATTCCGCCGTCGTCTTTTGCGCCAGCCCCGCCTTGCGGACGTCGAAATAGGCGGCAGCGTTATTGGTCCGCGCGAAGGCACTGTCGAAGCGCGGGTCGGTCTTGAGTTCGGGACGGCCGATCGCGTCGAAGAAGGCGAAGGCCTGCTGGTTGGTGTTGGGCCCGACGGTGATGTAGCTGTCCTTCGTGGGCAGGGGGCGGTAGTCGGGGCTGAGCAGCCGGCCGTCGCCGCTGGGGCCAATCGGTGGATCGAAGGTCGCAGCGCCCAGATGCTCGCTCGACACGAACGAGGCCATGTTTTCTAGCATGGGCACGTCGATCGCCTCGCCCTGGCCAGTCTTCTCACGCCGATAGAGCGCGAAGCCGATGCACTGGGCGGCGATGAGGCCGGTGGTGTGGTCGCTCATCACCATCGGCACGAAGCGCGGCTCGCCGGTGGCGCGTTCGAGCGTGCCGGCGACACCCGACAGGCTCTGCACGATCGGATCGTAGGCGGGGCGGTTGTAGTAACGGCCACCGCGCCCGAAGGCGAGGATCGAGCAGTGGATCAGCCGCGGGTTCTTGTTCGCGAGACTCGCGTGGTCGAGGCCGGCGCGCGTCAGCGCCTCAGGCCGCACGTTGCTTACGAACACGTCGGCCTTCTCGATCAGCCGATGCAGCGCCGCGAGCCCGTCCGGCTGCTTGATGTCGAGCACGATCGACTGCTTGTTGCGGTTGAAGTTGATGAACTTGCCCGACATGCCGGGATTGCGGCTGCCCTGCGCCATGGTGCGCAGCAGATCGCCGCCCGGCGCCTCGACCTTGATAACCTCGGCGCCGTAGTCGGCCAGCGTGCGCGTGCAGATCGGCCCGACCACCACCGTCGTCATGTCCACGACCTTCACGCCCGAAAGCGGGCCGCCGCTCACGCCGAGAACTCCAGGTCCATCTCGCCGCACAGAACGCCGTTCTTGTCGGCCGCCCAGAGCCTGAGCTTGCCGTCTTTCTGCGCCTCGCCGCGCACCTCGATCAGGTCGCCGACCCAGAGCGGGTGGACGAGGCGGGCAGTGTAGCCGGTCAAGTTGCCCTTCGCGTGCTTCAGCGCGGCGTCGACCATCAGATGCATTGAAAGGCCGCCGTTGGACACGATGGCCGGATAGCCCTCCTCGCTGCGCGTGTAGTCGCCGTCGTAATGGATGCGGTGCGCGTTCCAGGTGATGCCGCCATAGCGGAAGTTGAGCGTGTTGGTGAGCTGCGTGGTCTCGGTCCAAGCCTGGTCTTTGCGCGCCTGCGCGGCCACCGTGGCGGTGGTCTTCTGGCCCGGCGGCACGGCGGGGCGGTAGATCGCGTCGAACGTGTCGGACGCGATGGTCCTGCCGCCCTGTTCGATCGTGTGGCGCATCGTCAGCACGAAGATGTCGCCGGAGCGGCCGGTCTTGGGGACGATGTCGGCGACCTCCGCCTTCTTGATCGCCGGTTCTCCGGCCTTGAGGCGGCCCATGATCTGGACGCGGCGGCCGGCGCCCATGCGGCGCGGCATCGGGATCGGCGGCAGGACGATTCCCTTGTTGGGATGGCCGTCGGGTCCGAGTTCGCCCTGGCGGACGGTCTCGGCGAAGAACACGGTGAACCAGTGCGGCGGCAGCTCCTGGCCGCGCTTGATGCTGTCGGGATCGACGTCGAAGGTCGCGGCGACGCGGCGGACGGCCATCATGCCGATATCGTCCTCGACCGTGCGCACCCGCCCGATCCAGGGACGCAGGGTCTCCATCGCTTCGTCCATCCAGCCCATGTCCGTTCCCTCAGAAGTGTTGCGGCGCGCATCCTCCAACAAAAGAAGGGCCCGCGACAGCGGGCCCTTCCATGATCCGAAAGATCGGAGAAGATCAGATCGAGTAGTACATCTTGTACTCGATCGGGGCCGGCTGGTGTTCCCAGTTGTAGACCTCTTCCCACTTGAGCTCCATGTAGGCGTCGATCTGGTCGTCGGTGAACACGCCGCCCTTGGTGAGGAACGAGCGGTCGGCGTCGAGGGCGTTGAGGGCCTCGCGCAGCGAGCCGGCGACGGTCGGGACCTTCGACAGTTCTTCCGGCGGCAGGTCGTACAGGTTCTTGTCCATCGGGTCGCCCGGATGGATCTTGTTGTTGATGCCGTCGATGCCGGCCATCAGCATCGCCGCGAAGGCGAGGTACGGGTTGGCCGACGGGTCCGGGAAGCGGACCTCGACGCGCTTGCCCTTCGGCGAAGCCGAGTAGGGGATACGGCACGAGGCCGAGCGGTTGCGCGACGAGTAGGCCAGAAGCACCGGCGCCTCGAAGCCCGGGATGACGCGCTTGTAGGAGTTGGTGCTGGCGTTGGTGAAGGCGTTCAGCGCCTTGGCGTGCTTGATGATGCCGCCGATGTAGTACAGCGCCGTCTCCGACAGGTCGGCGTAGCCCGAACCGGCGAACAGCGGCTTGCCGTCCTTCCAGATCGACTGATGGCAGTGCATGCCCGAGCCGTTGTCGCCGTACAGGGGCTTCGGCATGAAGGTCAGCGACTTGCCGTAGCTGTGGGCGACGTTGTGCAGCGAGTACTTGTACTTCTGCACATTGTCGGCGGTCTTCACGAGCGTGTCGAACTTGAAGCCGAGCTCGTTCTGGGCCGGGGCCACCTCGTGATGGTGGATTTCCATGGTGAGGCCCATGTCGGTGCAGACCGTCATCATCTCGGCGCGCAGGTCATTGTGCGTGTCGACCGGCTGGACCGGGAAGTAGCCGCCCTTGACGCCCGGACGATGGGCCAGGTTGCCGCCTTCGACGGCAACGCCGGAGTTCCACGGCGATTCGTTCGAGGAGATGCTGTAGAAGCTGCCCTGCATCTGGACGTCGAAGCGGACGTCGTCGAACACGAAGAACTCGAGTTCGGGGCCGAACACGGCGGTGTCGCCGATGCCGGACGACTTCATGAACGCTTCGGCGCGCTTGGCCGTCGAGCGCGGGCAGCGGGCGTAGAGCTGGCCGGTCGAGGGCTCGACGACGTCGCAGCTGATGATCAGTGTGGTCTGGGCCGAGAAGGGGTCGAGCACGGCGGTCGACGGATCCGGCATCAGGATCATGTCGGACTCGTTGATGGCCTTCCAGCCGGCGATCGAGGAACCGTCGAACATCACGCCGTCCTCGAAGGTACCTTCGTCGGTGGCGGACGCCATGCGGGCCGTGTGCTGCCACTTGCCGCGAGGATCGGTGAAGCGGAAGTCAACGAACTTGACGTCCTTTTCCTTGATCATCGCCAGAACCTGTTTGGCATCCATTGTCGGTCGTCCCTCTACTTGTGGTTTACTGCTTCAGCCCCCAAAGGCCGGGTCCTCATACGGCGGCGTCACCACGCTCACCAGTACGAATTCGAATCGCGTCGTCGATGCTCGACACGAAAATCTTGCCGTCGCCGATGCGACCGGTATGCGCCGAACTGCGGATCGCCTCGACGGCCTTCTCGACCATCTCGTCCTCGATGACGAGCTCGAGCTTCACCTTCGGCAGGAAGTCGACGACATACTCGGCGCCGCGATACAGTTCGGTATGGCCTTTCTGCCGGCCGAAGCCCTTGGCTTCGAGAACCGTGATGCCCTTGAGGCCGATCTGATTGAGGGCGTCCTTCACCTCATCGAGCTTGAAGGGCTTGATGATCGCTTCGATCTTCTTCATGTGGCTAAAGACACTCCGCACGCAGGCACCGGGCCCTCCCGGTCGGGATAGCCCGTATGTCACACGATGAAGCATAAACCATGCCAAGATTTTCCACAGGCCGATGCGGGAAATCCGGCGACAGTCTGTCTGTTTAGAAGGCGAAACGCCCAATTTATCGGCAGAAAATTGGTCAATTGGAAGGCAGCAGAGAATCCCCAATGAAACCCGCAAACTCGACCATGTCCGCACTCGGGACCACGGTATTTGAAGTCATGTCGGCGCTCGCGCGCGAGCACAAGTCCGTCAACCTCGGCCAGGGCTTCCCCGACGACAAGGGACCCGAGGAGGTGCGGGCGGCGGCGGCGGAGTACCTGCTGAACGGGCACAACCAATACCCGCCCATGATGGGCATTCCCGAATTGCGCCAGGCCGTTGCGGATCATGCGAAGCGGTTCCAGGGGCTCGACATCGACTGGCAGACCGAGGTCCTGGTCACGTCGGGCGCGACCGAGGCGCTCGGCGACTGCCTGTTCGGCCTGATCGAGCCGGGCGACGAGGTCGTGCTGATCGAGCCGCTCTACGATTCTTACCTGCCGATGGTGCGCAGGGCAGGGGGCGTGCCGAAGCTGGTGCGCCTGGAGCCGCCACACTGGCGGCTGCCCCGGGAAGAGCTGGCCGCCGCCTTCGGGCCGAAGACCAAGCTGATCCTGTTCAACACGCCGATGAATCCCTGCTCGAAGGTCTTCGACGAGGAGGAGCTTTCCTTCATCGCCGGGCTCTGCCTGAAGCACGACGTCTATGCGATCTGCGACGAGGTGTACGAACACATCATCTTCGACGACCGGCGCCACATCTCGCTTATGACGCTGCCGGGCATGCGTGACCGGACGGTGCGCATCGGCTCCGCAGGCAAGAGCTTCAGCCTCACGGGCTGGAAGGTGGGGTACGTCACGGCTGCGCCGGAACTGATGAAGGCGATCGCCAAGACCCATCAGTTTATGACGTTCACGACGCCGCCCAATCTGCAATGGGGAGCGGCGACGGGGCTGCGCCTGAACGACGGATATTTCTCCACGCTCGCCGCCGAGATGCAGCGCAAACGCGACCGGCTGGCGACCGCCCTGGCCGAGATCGGCTTCGACGTGCTGCCTGCGCATGGGACTTACTTCGTCACCACCGACTTCAGGCCGCTCGGCTTCAACGGGACCGACGAGGACTTCTGTCGCCACATCACCGTCAAGGCAGGGGTGACGGCCGTTCCAGTGAGCGCCTTCTATCAATCCGAAGCGGCGCCGCGCTACTTCGCCCGCTTCTGTTTCTGCAAGGACGACAGCACGCTCGACAGCGCGATCGAGCGTTTAAGGGCACATTTTTGCAGTTAACCCCCTAGTATTTGCATTGCGGGAGCCCTAATCTGCAATTGGTTCGCTTTTGCTGAGCGGGAGCGCGTCCATGTCACAGGGTTTCTGCGCTTATCATGCTTAAATGTGTTACTACCTGCTTGATCGGTACGTCGATCAAGTGGAATTTGCAGCCTGTATGAATCCGTCCGAAGGCACATCGCGCTTACCGGGCATGCCCAAGCCTGTCCGTATCGATGGGCGTCGCCTGCGCAGCGAACGTACAAGGCAGCTCATCATCGAGGCCTATCTGGCGCTGATTCGCGAAAACCCATCGATACCGATGCCGACGGCGCAGGAGATCGCGGCGCGCGCAGGCTATTCCGTCCGATCGGTATTCGAGCGGTTTCCCGATCTGCATACGCTGCGCGTGGCGGCGGCCGATTACGGGCTCGCTCATGCGGCGGCCCTGGCGCCGGCCCGTGACGTCGATGGCGATCGCGCAACCCGCATCAGGTCGCAGGTGGAGACCCGCGCCGGCACATGCGAACGCGGTGTCGCACTTTGGAGAGCGCTCACCTACAATTTCGACGAGAACGATGCGCTCACGGTGCGAATCAAGGTCGCCCGGGAACGCACGATCGACCGCATGCGTCTGATGTACCGGCGTGAACTGTCGGTCCTGACGGACTTGGAACAACGCAACCTTCTCATCGCCCTGGAAGCGATTACCGATATCGAGAGCTGGGCACGCATGCGCGATACTTACGGTCTTTCGTATGCCGAGAGTTGTGCGGTGTGGATCCGTGCGATCGACCGGATGCTGCCATCGACTCCCCCAGACACCAATTTCGGAACGGACTGAACCTTGTCTGCAATGTCCACGATGAAGTCTGCCAAGATCGACGGTCGCCGCCTGCGCAGCGAGCGCACCAAGCAACTCATCATCGAAGCCTATATCGCGCTGGCCGAGGAAATGTCGCCGCGGGTGCCGACGGCCGCCGAGATCGCCGAACGAGCCGGCTATTCCGTCCGCTCGATCTTCGAGCGATTTCCAGACATCCGCGCCCTTCAGGTGGCCGCGATCGATTATTCGCTGGCGCAGATCTCCGCCCTGGGGCCACCGCGGGGCGCCGACGGCGACCGCACGACCCGGATTGCCTTCCACGTGCGGACGCGAGGGGCAACATGCGAGCAATGGCTGCCCCTTTGGCGCTCGTTGATCGTCAACCAGGGCGATTCGCCTGAAATCAAGGCACGCATACGGATGGCCCGCGACCGCGTAACGTCGCGGATGGAGATGATGTTCGCACCGGAACTGGCCTTGCTGCCGTTGGAGGAGCAGCAGCAGATGCTGATTGCACTTGAGGCGCTGACCGACGTCGAGAGCTGGGCGCGCATGCGCGAGTTCTTTGGACTGTCCTTCGATGAGGCCTGTCTCGTATGGATCCAGACGATTGGACGGCTATTGCCGAAGGACCCATGCGCGGTGGCATGACGGCGCGGGGCGGGGCCGAGGCCGCCGCACCCTCCGGGCAGAAGCGTGCCGACGGCCGCCGGCTGCGCAGTGCGCGAACCCGCCAGCTGATTATCGAAGCCTATCTGTCGCTCTTGCGCGAAAGCCCGCAGATTCCCACCGCCGCGGCGATTGCCCAGCGCGCCGGCTACTCGGTGCGATCGATTTTCGAACGGTTCCCCGACCTTCATGCCCTGCGCGTCGCCGTGACCGACGATGCCATGATGCGCGTCGCGGCTCAGGTTGCCAGCGAGCGGATGGTCGGAAGCCGCGAGTTCAGGGTGCGCCTGCACGTCCGGACGCGCGGCCGCGTGTGCGACGAGTGGCTGCCGCTGTGGCGCGCCCTCAACGCCAACCAGGGCGATTCGCCCGATCTCAAGAACCGGATCCGGCTGATCCGCGAACTGGTCATCCGGCGGCTCGAGGAAGTCTATGCGCCGGAGCTCTCGACCCTGGAGGAGCGGGAACGGCACCAGACCGTGGTCGCGCTCGAGGCCCTGGTCGATTTCGAAAGTTGGGCGCGCCTGCGCGGGCATTTTGCGATGTCTTTCGAGGATGCCTGCGGCGTGTGGATCCGGGCCATCGACCGGCTGCTGCCGGAAACGCCGCCTGTTTCTTGACGCTCTCGCCGCCGGAGCGTAGGAAGGCGCCGCTTCGTCGGGAGCGATCCACGATGGCGGCCGTAGCTCAGTTGGTTAGAGCGCCAGATTGTGATTCTGGATGTCGCCGGTTCAAATCCGGTCGGCCGCCCCAATCGCCCACGTTGCAAGTCTCCCATGCCTGACTTTCGCGACCTTCTTCCCCGGGACGAACTCGCTCTCCTGACCTGCGCACAGATGGCGCGGGCCGATGCCTTCGCCGTCCAAAGCGGTGTGCCGGGGCGCGAGCTCATGGAAAGGGCGGGAAGGGCCGTGGCCGTCGCGGCCATGCAGCGTCATGCGCGCCGTCCCGTCCTCGTTCTCTGCGGACCGGGCAACAATGGTGGCGACGGGTTTGTCGCCGCGCGGCACCTGCGGGCGGCAGGCTGGCCCGTGCGCCTCGTTCTCTTCGGGGAAAGAGAGGCGCTCAGGGGAGATGCCGCCTGGGCCGCCGACATGTGGCAGGGCGCGATCGACGCCTGGTCGAGCGCTCGGCTCGACGATGCGCCGCTGGTCGTCGACGCCATTTTCGGCGCCGGACTCAGCCGACCGCTCGACGGCGAAATCGCCGCGGCCATCGACCTGGTGACCGATCGGCGGCTGCCCGTCGTCGCGGTGGACGTGCCGACCGGCCTGCATGGCGACACCGGGGAAATCATGGGCCGGGCCTTCGAGGCGGAAGCGACCGTATCGTTCTTTCGCGCCAAGCCCGGCCATTACTCCGTCGAAGGATTGCGCCGCTGCGGCCGCCTGAGCATCGTGGATATCGGTATCCCGGCGCAGGCCGTGGCCGCGATCGATCCGCGCGCCTGGCTGAACGCGCCGGCCCTGTGGACACATCTGCTGCGGCGGAACGACATTGCCGACCACAAGTACGCGCGCGGCCATCTCACCATCCTGGGTGGTGCCCACGCCACGGGGGCGGCGCGTCTCGCTGCCCTGGCCGGCCGGCGCATCGGCGCAGGGTTGGTCACGATCGCGTCCTTGCGCGCGACGCTGGCGGTTTTCCAGGCGGCCGAGCCCGGCAATCTCGTGGCCGAGGCCGATGACGGCGCCATGTTCGCGCATCTGCTCGCCGACGAGCGACGCAATGCCCTCCTGATCGGTCCCGGATCGGGCGTCGTGGATCGCACGCGGGACGCGGTGCTTGCCGCGCTGGCGGCTCGGCGACAGGTCGTCCTCGATGCCGATGCCATCACCGTCTTCGCCGCGGATCCCGCGCTGCTGTTCCGCAGCATCTCGGGGCCGACGTTGCTCACGCCGCATGAGGGCGAGTTCCGCAGGCTCTTTCCCGATCTCGGTGGAATGAGCGACAAGCTCGGGCGGGTGAGGCGCGCTGCGGCGCGCAGCGGTGCGACGATCCTGCTGAAGGGGCCCGATACGGTTATCGCCACGCCCGACGGCCGCGCGATCGTGAACACGCATGCATCGCCCGCGTTGGCCACCGCGGGCTCCGGCGACGTGCTCGCCGGATTGATCGGCGGGTTGCTGGCGCAGGGTCTCACTCCCTTCGCGGCAGCGGCTGCGGCCGCCTGGCTGCATGGCGAATGTGCGCACCTGTTCGGTCGCCCGGGACTGATCGCCGAGGATTTGCCGGCGCTCCTGCCGCATGCTCTGCAGTCGTTGTCGTCCTTTAATTGACCGTTCCGCGGGGTCGGGCTAAGAGGCCCGCGATTCGGCCTTCGCGGCACGCCCCGATGGCTCAGGACGTCGTTTGGGCAGGCTTCGGGCGGGCGTGGTGGAATTGGTAGACACGCGAGATTTAGGTTCTCGTGCCGCAAGGCGTGGGGGTTCAAGTCCCTCCGCCCGCACCAGGAAATGGAAGTGAGACAATGCAAGTTACGGAACTCTCGGCCGAAGGCCTGAAGCACCAGTTCAAGATCGTCGTCCCCGTCGGCGACCTCACGGCGAAGATCGACGAGCGCCTCGCCGAAATGGCCAAGACCGCGGCGCTGCCGGGCTTCCGCCCGGGCAAGGTGCCTGTCGGCCTGCTCAAGAAGCAGTACGGCCAGGCGCTGTTCGGCGAAGCCGTCGAGGCGGCCGTCAACACCAGCACCGCAAAGGCGATCGAGGATCGCGGCCTGAGGCCCGCGCTGCAGCCGCGCGTCGACCTGAAGCAGCTCGAAGAGGGCAAGGACGTCGAGTTCGAGGTCGTGGTTGAAGTGTTGCCGGAGATCGGCAAGCTCGACTTCTCGGGCATCGAGCTCGAGCGTCTCAAGGCCGAAGTCCCTGAGAAGGACATCGACGAGGCGCTGGAGCGCATCGGCAAGGCCAACCGCGAGCAGAAGCCCGTCGATCCGCCGCGTCCGGCGCAGAAGGGCGATGCCATCAAGGTCGACTTCGTCGGCTCGGTCGACGGCGTGGAGTTCCCCGGCGGCGCGGCGCAGGACTATGTGCTGGAGCTGGGGTCGGGCTCGTTCATTCCGGGCTTCGAGGACCAGCTGATCGGCGCCGAGGTGGGCAAGCCGGTCGACGTGAAGGTGACCTTCCCGGCCGAGTACGGCGCGCCCGAACTCGCCGGCAAGGATGCCGTCTTCAAGTGCACGATCAAGGAAGTGCTGGAATTCGTCGACAAGCCGGTCGACGACGAGCTTGCGAAGAAGAACAACTTCGAGAACCTCGAGGCCATGCGCAAGGCGGTTGGCGAGCGGATCGGCCAGGATTACACGCAGATTTCGCGCGGGATGATCAAGCGTCAGCTCCTCGACAAGCTGGCCGACACCCAGAAGTTTGCCGTGCCGGACGGGCTCGTCGAAGGCGAGTTCAACGCCATCTGGCAGCGCATCGAAGAAGCGAAGAAGAACGGCCAGAAGGTCGAGGACGACGAAGAGAAGATGCGCAAGGAGTATCGCGACATCGCCGAGCGCCGCGTCCGCCTCGGCCTGTTGCTGGCCGATGTCGGCCGCTCCAACAACATCGACGTCACGCCGGAGGAACTCAACCAGGCGGTCATGCGCGAAGCCATGCGCTACCAGGGGCAGGAACGCCAGGTGCTCGAGTTCTACAGCAAGAATGCCGAGATGAAGGACCAGCTCCGGGCGCCGATCTTCGAGGAGAAGACGGTCGACTTCATCCTGGAACTGGCCAAGGTCACCGAGAAGTCGGTTACCCCGGAGGAACTGCTCAAGGTCGCCCGTGAGGCCGAGCAGGAAGAAGAGGGTGCGGAAAAAGCGGCGGGCTGATCTTGAGCCGGTGGCCTTGAACAGGACCACCGGCACTGCCACTTTCTGAAGCAACGTTACTCAAGGGGGCCACCGCGATGATTCGCGACCGCGATCCGCTGGAAGTTCATAACAACTACTACGTCCCGATGGTGGTCGAGCAATCGGCGCGCGGCGAACGCGGCTACGACATCTGGTCGAGGCTGCTGAAGGAACGGATCGTCTTCCTCAACGGTCCGGTCGAGGATCACGTGGCGGGCGTGATCTGCGCCCAGCTGCTTTATCTCGAAGCCGAGAACCCGACGAAGGACATCTCGTTCTACATCAACTCGCCCGGTGGCGTGGTGACGTCCGGCATGGCGATCTACGACACCATGCGTTACATCCGGCCGCACATCTCGACGCTGGTCTATGGTCAGGCCGCGTCGATGGGCTCGCTTCTGCTGACGGCGGGCGAGAAGGGCAAGCGCTTCGCGCTCCCGAACGCCCGGATCATGATCCACCAGCCGTCGGGCGGCGCCCAGGGCCAGGCAACGGACATCGAGATCCACGCACGGGAGATCCTCGCGACCCGTTCGCGGCTGAACCAGATGTACGTCGAACATACCGGCAAGCCGATCGAGGTGATCGAGCAGGCCATGGAGCGCGACAAGTTCTTCGCACCCCAGGAAGCCAAGGAATTCGGCCTTATCGACGATGTGCTCGAGAAGCGGCCGACCCCGACCATCATCCAGGCTGCTGCCTCCTAGGCGGCAAAAGCGACCAATTGTTTCCTGTTCGCACGGCGGCACACCATATTTTGATGTTGTCGCCGTCCGGGCGGCACGTTTAACATAGGCTTGTGTGCGGGCCCGCAGGTCGTAGGGCCCCCCAAGCGGAGGTGCGTTACAGACATGCCAGCCGCCAAGTCCGGGGGTGATTCCCGCAACACCCTGTATTGCAGCTTCTGCGGCAAGAGCCAGCATGAAGTCCGCAAGCTCATTGCCGGTCCGACCGTATTCATCTGCGATGAATGCGTCGAACTCTGCATGGACATCATCAGGGAAGAGAGCAAGACCACCCTGGTCAAATCCAAGGACGGGGTGCCGTCTCCCAAGGAGATTCGCCAGATCCTCGATGACTATGTCATCGGCCAGGACCGGGCGAAGCGCATCCTCGCCGTCGCCGTGCACAACCACTACAAGCGGTTGAGCCATGGCGGGAAGGCCAACGAAGTCGAGATCGCCAAGTCCAACATCATGCTGATCGGCCCCACGGGCTGCGGCAAGACCCTGCTGGCCCAGACGCTGGCCCGCATGCTGGACGTGCCGTTCACGATGGCCGACGCCACGACGCTGACCGAAGCCGGTTACGTCGGCGAGGACGTCGAGAACATCATCCTCAAGCTGCTGCAGGCTGCCGACTACAACGTCGAGCGTGCCCAGCGCGGCATCGTCTACATCGACGAGGTCGACAAGATCAGCCGCAAGTCCGACAACCCCTCGATCACGCGCGACGTATCGGGTGAGGGTGTGCAGCAGGCGCTGTTGAAGATCATGGAAGGCACCGTCGCCTCCGTGCCGCCGCAGGGCGGGCGCAAGCATCCGCAGCAGGAGTTCCTGCAGGTCGACACGACGAACATCCTGTTCATCTGCGGTGGCGCCTTCGCGGGCCTCGACAAGATCATCTCGATGCGCCGCCAGGGCACGTCGATCGGCTTTGGTGCGGAAGTGCGCGGGCCCGAGGATCGCCGCACCGGCGAAATCCTCAAGGACCTCGAGCCCGAGGACCTGCTGCGCTATGGGCTGATCCCCGAGTTCGTCGGCCGCCTGCCGGTCGTCGCCACGCTCGACGACCTCGACGAGGTCGCGTTGATCGAGATCCTGACACGCCCGAAGAACGCGCTGCTCAAGCAGTACCAGCGTCTCTTCGACATGGAGAACGTGAAGCTCAAGTTCTCCGACGATGCCCTGCGCGCGGTCTCCCAGAAGGCGATCCAGCGCAAGACCGGCGCCCGAGGGCTTCGGTCCATCATGGAGACCGTCCTGCTGGACACCATGTACGACCTGCCGTCGCTCGACGGGGTCGAGGAAGTGGTGATCAACCGGGAAGTCATCGAGGGTCGCGCCCAGCCGCTGTACGTGCATGGTGAGCGCAAAGAAGGCGTTGCCGCTGCGCCGGCCTGAGTTTTGCTGCGTCGGCGACAACCGTCGCCGGCGGTCTTCCCGACGGGCCTTGAACAACCCTCTGTTCAGGCCAATCTCTGACATCGAGTGCGCGCGTTCGCGTGCCGAGGATCGCCCGCAGGGGATCCCCGGCTCAGGCGCGGGTAGCTCTAACAGCGTACGTTGCGAGGCATCATGAACGCCCCCACTCAAGGAACCGTCTACCCCGTCCTGCCGCTGCGCGACATCGTCGTGTTTCCCGGCATGATCGTTCCCCTCTTCGTCGGCCGTGAAAAGAGCGTGAAGGCCCTCGAAGAGGTCATGAAGGACGACAAGCAGATCCTGCTGATCGCCCAGAAGAACGCCAGCCAGGACGATCCCGGCCCCGATGACATCTACACGATCGGAACGCTCGGCACGGTGCTGCAGCTCCTGAAGCTTCCCGACGACACCGTGAAGGTGCTGGTCGAGGGCGGCCGCCGCGTGAAGATCACCGGCTACAACGACCGTCCGGACTTCTTCGAGGCGCAGGCCGTCGACATGGAAGAGTCGACCGGCGACGGCGCCGAGATGCAGGCGGCTGCGCGCACCGTGGTCTCGGAATTCGAGAACTACGTGAAGCTGAACAAGAAGGTGCCGCCGGAAGTCGTGGTCTCGATCAACAAGATCGAGGACCCCGCCAAGCTCGCCGACACGATCTCCGCGCATCTCGCCCTCAAGGTCGCCGAGAAGCAGCAGCTGCTCGAACTCGACTCGGTGTCGAAGCGGCTGGAGCGGATCCTCGGCCTAATGGAAGGCGAGATTGGCGTCCTGCAGGTCGAGAAGAAAATCCGCAATCGCGTGAAGCGTCAGATGGAGAAGACGCAGCGCGAGTACTATCTCAACGAGCAGATGAAGGCGATCCAGAAGGAGCTTGGCGAGACCGAGGACGGTCGCGACGAGATTTCCGAACTGGAGAAGCGCATCAAGAAGACGCGCCTCAGCAAGGAGGCGAAGGAGAAGGCGAACGCCGAGCTGAAGAAGCTGCGGACGATGAGCCCGATATCGGCCGAGGCGACGGTGGTGCGCAACTACCTCGACTGGCTGCTGTCGATTCCGTGGCGCAAGCCCACGAAGATCATCAAGGACCTGAAGTACGCCGAGGACATTCTCAACGCCGATCATCACGGCCTCGAGAAGGTCAAGGAACGTATCCTCGAGTATCTCGCGGTCCAGCAGCGCGTCGACAAGATGAAGGGCCCGATCCTCTGCCTGGTCGGCCCGCCGGGCGTCGGCAAGACATCGCTCGGCAAGTCGATCGCCAAGGCCACGGGGCGCAACTTCGTGCGCATGTCGCTGGGCGGCGTGCGCGACGAGGCCGAGATCCGGGGCCATCGCCGGACCTATATCGGCTCGCTGCCGGGTAAGGTCATCCAGTCGATGAAGAAGGCGAAGTCCTCGAACCCGCTGTTCCTGCTCGACGAGATCGACAAGCTCGGCGCGGATTTCCGCGGCGACCCGTCTTCGGCGCTGCTCGAGGTCCTCGACCCCGAGCAGAACACGACGTTCAACGACCACTATCTCGAAATCGACTACGACCTGTCGAACGTGATGTTCATCACCACGGCCAACTCGCTGCGCATGGCGCAGCCGCTGCTGGACCGCATGGAGATCATCCGTCTCGCCGGTTACACCGAGGACGAGAAGGTCGCGATCACGCGCAAGCACCTGATCCCCAAGCAGGTCGAGGCGAACGGCCTCAAGGCCAACGAGATCGAGATCCACGACGACGCGGTGCGCGACCTCGTGCGCTACTACACGCGCGAGGCGGGCGTCCGTAACCTGGAACGCGAGATCGCCAACCTGGCCCGCAAGGCCACCAAGGAAATCCTCATGAAGGGGGCATCCAAGGTGAAGATCGGCCGCAAGAACCTCGACAAGTATGCCGGCGTCCGGCGCTTCCGCTTCGGCGAGGCCGAGCTCGAGGATCTGGTCGGCATCACGACGGGGCTGGCGTGGACCGAGGTCGGCGGCGAGTTGCTGCAGATCGAGGCCGTGCTGGTGCCGGGACGGGGCCGCATGTCGGTCACGGGCAAGCTGGGCGACGTGATGCAGGAATCGGTGCAGGCGGCAAACGCCTATGTCCGGTCGCGTGCCCACGTGTTCGGCATCAAGTCGAGCATCTTCGAGAAGCGCGACATCCACATCCACGTGCCCGAGGGCGCGACGCCGAAGGACGGTCCGTCCGCCGGCGTGGGCATGGTCACCTCGATCGTGTCGGCGCTGACCGGTATTCCGGTGCGCAAGGAAGTGGCGATGACCGGCGAGATCAGCCTGCGCGGGCGGGTCATGCCGATCGGCGGTCTCAAGGAGAAGCTCCTGGCGGCGCTGCGCGGCGGTCTCAAGACCGTGCTCATCCCCAAGGAGAACGAGCGCGACCTGCCGGAGATTCCGGACAACGTGAAGAAGGGCCTGGAGATCGTTCCGGTTTCGACCGTGGACGAAGTCCTCGCGCGGGCACTGGTGAAGCCGGTGGTCGCCATCGAATGGGTGAACGACCTTGATGCCGTGACGCCAAAGCCGGCGGAAAGCGTGGAGCCGGCCCGGGCGCACTAGACTCGTTCGGGAAAACCAAAATGGCGAAGCCCCGGAGCGATCCGGGGCTTCGTCATTTTTACGCAACGGGTACGGTCGATCATCGGCCAAACCTACAAAATGTGGTATTCCGGCGTTGACGCCGTTTTCCGGCCGCCCCTACACTTGAGGGCTGCCGGACCACCCAGAGGCTCGCCCGTGAACAAGCACGATCTGATTGCCGCCGTCGCCGCTTCGACGAACCTGTCCAAAGTCGATGCTGCAAATGCCGTCGATTCGATCCTCACCGTGATTACCAAGTCGCTGAAGAAGAAGGAAAAGGTCCTCCTGGTCGGCTTCGGCACGTTTCAGGTGACCAAGCGCAAGGCAGGCGAGGGGCGTAACCCCCAGACTGGCGAGAAGATCAAGATTCCGGCGGCCATCGTGCCGCGCTTCAAGGCCAGCAAGACCCTGAAGGATGCGATCAACTAGGCATTTTTCTCCTCGCTGTGCTACCACCCTCGGCGGGCGATTAGCTCAGCGGTAGAGCATTCCCTTTACACGGGAGCGGTCGGCGGTTCGATCCCGTCATCGCCCACCAGCCTCAGTTTCGCTGGTCGTCACGTCTTGGACGGAACACGTTGAAATATCGGGCATTTGTGCATCTTTTCGCGGGTGCAACATGCTTGACACTCCAAAGGCGCTCCTATATCTCTCCGCGCGCCGTTTGGGGCTGAGAAAGCGGGCGTAGTTCAGTTGGTTAGAATGCCGGCCTGTCACGCCGGAGGTCGCGGGTTCGAGTCCCGTCGCTCGCGCCAGCCCAAACACTGGCAGCCCATAAAAACAGGGCGCAAGGGGTGGCGATGGAAGCTCTTCTGCGGGAATACCTGCCAATCCTGATCTTCCTCGGACTAGCCTTCGGGCTGGTCTGCGCCATGCTCGGCGGGTCGTATCTGATCGCCCGCCAGAACCCGAACTCGGAAAAGCTGTCGCCTTTCGAATGCGGCTTCGCGCCGTTCGACGATGCGCGCGGACAGTTCGACGTTCGCTTCTATCTGGTGGCGATCCTCTTCATCATTTTCGACCTCGAAGTCGCGTTCCTGTTCCCGTGGGCCGTGGCGCTGGGCGACATCGGCCTCTTTGGTTTCTGGTCGATGATGCTGTTCCTGGGCGTGCTGACGGTGGGCTTCATCTACGAATGGCGTAAGGGAGCCCTGGAATGGGAGTGATCACGCCGGCCAAGCCCGGCACCGCTGCCGAGGCGGCGCTGTCGCGGGCGCTGAACGACGAACTGGCCGACAAGGGCTTCGTCGTGGCCCAACTCGACAAACTTGTTAACTGGGCGCGTACCGGCTCGATGTGGGGGCTGACCTTCGGTCTGGCCTGCTGCGGCGTCGAGATGATCCATTGCTGGATGAGCCGCTACGACCTCGATCGTTTCGGCTTCGCGCCGATGCCGAGCCCGCGCGCTGCAGATGTGATGATCGTGGCCGGCACGCTCACCAACAAGATGGCCCCCGCGCTGCGCAAGGTCTACGACCAGATGGCCGAGCCGCGCTACGTGATCTCGATGGGCTCCTGCGCGAACGGTGGCGGCTACTATCACTACAGCTACTCCGTCGTGCGCGGCTGCGATCGCATCGTGCCGGTCGACGTCTATGTGCCGGGCTGTCCGCCGACCGCCGAGGCGCTGCTCTACGGCGTTCTGCAGCTGCAGAAGAAAGTCCGCCGCACGGGCACGCTGGTGCGCTGATGACCGAGGCCCTCAAGGAACTGGCAGCCCATATCGCGCAGGCGCAGGCGGGCGTGGTGTCGAAGACGGAAGTGCGCCTCGGCGAGCTGATGCTCGAGACGACGCCGGATAAGGTGCTGGCGCTTCTGACCTTTCTGCGCGACGACCCGAAGTGCCTGTTCAAGCAGCTCATCGACATCTGCGGCGTCGACTGGCCCGAGCGCGAGAAGCGCTTCGACGTCGTCTACAATCTGCTCAGCCTGAAACTCAATCAGCGCATCCGCGTGAAGGTCGCGACCGACGAGACGACGCCGGTGCCGTCGGCCGCGCCGGTGTTCAGCTCGGCCGGCTGGTTCGAGCGCGAGACCTACGACCTCTACGGCGTCTGGTTCTCCGACCATCCCGACCTTCGCCGAATCCTGACGGACTACGGTTTCGAAGGGCACCCGCTGCGCAAGGACTTCCCGTTGACCGGCTTCGTCGAGCTGCGCTGGGACGACGTGCAGAAGCGCGTGGTCTACGAACCGGTCAAGCTCGCCCAGGAATTCCGCCGCTTCGACTTCCTCAGCCCGTGGGAAGGTGCGCCGCAGATCCTGCCGGGTGACGAGAAGGCCCAGGAAAAGGCCGCCGAACCGGCGAAGGCGAACTGACATGTCCGACGTCGAGATCAAGACCCTGACGATGAACTTCGGGCCGCAGCATCCCGCGGCCCACGGCGTGCTGCGCCTCGTCGTCGAGATGGACGGCGAGATCGTCGAGCGCTGCGATCCGCACATCGGGCTGCTGCATCGCGGCACCGAGAAGCTGATCGAGTACAAGAGCTACCTGCAGGCGGTGCCTTACTTCGACCGGCTCGACTACGTGTCGCCGATGAATCAGGAGCATGCCTACGCGCTCGCCGTCGAGAAGCTGCTGGGCATCGAGGCGCCGGAGCGGGGACAGTACATCCGCGTGCTGTTCTCCGAGATCACCCGCATCCTGAACCATCTGCTGAATGTCACGACCTTCGCGATGGACGTCGGTGCGCTGACGCCGCCGCTCTGGGGCTTCGAGCAGCGCGAGCTGCTGATGGAATACTATGAGCAGGTGAGCGGCTCGCGCATGCACGCGGCCTATTTCCGGCCGGGCGGCGTTCACCAGGACCTTCCGGACGGCATGCTCGATTCCATGGATGGATGGATCAAGCAGTTCTATCCGTTCATGAAGGACATCGAAAACCTGCTGAACGACAACCGCATCTTCCGTCAGCGCACGGTCGACATCGGCGTCGTCTCGGCGGAGCAGGCACTCGACTGGGGGTTCTCGGGTCCGCTGATCCGCGCCTCGGGCCTGCCGTGGGACCTGCGCAAGTCGCAGCCCTACGATGTCTACGAACGCATGGATTTCGACATCCCGGTCGGCAAGACCGGTGACTGCTACGCACGCTATCTGGTGCGCATCGAAGAGATGTACCAGAGCGTCCGCATCATGGAGCAGTGCGTAAAGGCGCTGCGTACGGTGGGCGGTGCGGTGCGCGTCGACGATCGCAAGATCTCGCCGCCGCGCCGGGGCGAGATGAAGGGTTCGATGGAAGCGCTGATCCACCACTTCAAGCTCTACACCGAGGGCTACAAGGTGCCGGCGGGCGAGACCTACACGGCGGTCGAGGCCCCCAAGGGCGAGTTCGGCGTCTACCTCGTGTCCGACGGCACCAACAAGCCGTACCGCTGCAAGATCCGCGCTCCCGGGTTCCCGCACCTGCAGGCGCTCGACATGATGACCAAGGGCCACCAGCTCGCCGACATGTCGGCGAACATCGGTTCGCTCGACATCGTGTTCGGCGAGATCGACCGCTAGGAGACGAAGCGATGGCGATGATCACCGCCGACCCCAAGGACGTCCCTCAGGTCGCGCACTTTTCCTTCACGCCCGAATACATGGCGAAGGTCGAGGAGCAGATTGCCCACTATCCGCCGGGTCGCCAGGCCAGCGCCGTGATCGCGGTGCTTGACCTCGCGCAGCGTCAGCAGGGCTGGCTGCCGCGCGCGGCGATGAACGAGGTGGCGCGCATCCTCGATATGGCGCCGATCCGCGTCTACGAGGTCGCGACGTTCTATACGATGTTCCAGCTGCGGCCGAAGGGTAAGTACCTGCTGCAGGTCTGCACCACGACGCCGTGCTGGCTGCGCGGCTCGGATGCGGTGATGAAGGCCTGCCAGCATGCCGCCGACGGCGAGACGTTCAGCGTGCAGGAGGTCGAGTGCCTCGGCGGCTGCGTGAACGCGCCGGTCGTGCAGATCAACGACGATTTCTACGAGGATCTCGACGAGGCCTCGATCAACAAGGTGCTCGATGCGTTCCGCCGTGGCGAAACGCCGAAGCCCGGACCGCAGGTGGACCGCCAGACGTCGGCGCCCGAGGGCGGCCCGACAACGCTGAAGGGCGAGTAGGACGATGCTCGGCGACAAGGACCGCATCTTCACCAATCTGTATGGCGTCCATGACTGGCGACTGGCCGGCGCCCGCGCCCGCGGTGCCTGGGACAACACCAAGGCAATCCTCGACAAGGGCGTCGACTGGATCATCGACGAGATGAAGAAATCCGGCCTGCGCGGCCGTGGCGGCGCCGGCTTCCCGACCGGCATGAAGTGGTCCTTCATGCCGAAGGAGGTAAAGGATCGTCCGCACTATCTCGTCGTGAACGCCGACGAATCCGAACCGGGCACCTGCAAGGATCGCGACATCATGCGTCACGATCCGCACCTGCTGATCGAAGGTTGCCTGGTCGCCGGCTTCGCGATGCGCGCCAACGCCGGCTACATCTACGTGCGCGGCGAGTTCTACAACGAGGCGCAGCACTTGATCGCCGCCGTCAAGGAGGCCTACGACGCCGGCCTGCTCGGCAAGAACGCCTGCGGATCGGGCTGGGACTTCGACCTCTACGTCCATCGCGGCGCCGGTGCCTATATCTGCGGCGAGGAGACCGCGCTGCTGGAGAGCCTCGAGGGCAAGAAGGGCATGCCGCGGCTGAAGCCGCCGTTCCCGGCCGGCGCCGGCCTCTATGGCTGCCCGACCACGGTGAACAACGTCGAATCGATCGCTGTCGCGCCGACCATCCTGCGCCGAGGTGCTGCCTGGTTCGCGGGCATCGGCCGTCCGAACAACACCGGCACCAAGCTCTTCTGCATCTCCGGCCACGTGAACAAGCCGTGCAACGTGGAAGAGGAGATGGGCATTCCCCTCCGCGAGCTGATCGAGCGTCATTGCGGCGGTGTGCGCGGCGGCTGGGACAATCTTCTGGCCGTGATTCCGGGCGGCGCCTCGGTGCCGCTGCTGCCGAAGTCGATCTGCGACAACCAGTTGATGGATTTCGACTCGCTGCGCGACCAGCGCTCGGGCCTCGGCACCGCGGCGGTCATCGTCATGGACAAGTCGACCGACGTCGTGAAGGCGATCGCCCGACTCAGCTACTTCTACAAGCACGAGAGCTGCGGCCAGTGCACGCCGTGCCGCGAGGGCACCGGCTGGATGTGGCGCGTGATGGAGCGGATGGTGACGGGCAATGCGCGCATCGAGGAGATCGACGCGCTGGAAGACGTCACCAAGCAGGTCGAGGGCCATACGATCTGCGCGCTGGGCGATGCAGCCGCGTGGCCGATCCAGGGCCTGATCCGGCATTTCCGCCCCGAGATGGAGCGCCGCATCCGCGCGCGCACCGAAAAACTGGCGGCCGAGTAGGGCGGGGAGCAGTCAATGCCCAAGGTCAAGATCGACGGCGTCGAACTGGAAGTGCCGGCCGGCATCACGGTCCTGCAGGCCTGTGAGCTGGCGGGCGTCGAGATCCCGCGCTTCTGCTACCACGACCGCCTGTCCATCGCCGGCAACTGCCGCATGTGCCTGGTCGAGGTGAAGCCCGGCCCGCCCAAGCCGCAGGCGAGCTGCGCGCTGCCGGTTGCCGACAAGCAGGAAATCTTCACCCAGACGCCGACCGTGCAGAAGGCGCGCAAGGGCGTGATGGAATTCCTGCTGATCAACCATCCGCTCGATTGCCCGATCTGCGACCAGGGCGGCGAGTGCGATCTGCAGGACCAGGCGATGGCCTACGGTTTCGACCGCAGCCGCTATCACGAGAACAAGCGCGCGGTGCCCGACAAGGAACTCGGCCCGCTGGTCAAGACTTCGATGAACCGCTGCATCCATTGCACGCGCTGTATCCGCTTCGCGACCGAGGTCGCGGGCGTCGAGCAGCTCGGCGCCACCGGCCGCGGCGAGAGCATGGAAGTCACGACCTATGTCGAGCAGGCGCTGTCCACTGAACTGGCCGGCAACCTCGTCGATCTCTGCCCGGTGGGCGCGCTGACGTCCAAGCCCTACGCCTTCGAGGCGCGGCCCTGGGAGCTGACCAAGACCGAATCGATCGACGTGCTGGACGCGCTGGGCGCCAACATCCGCGTCGACACGCGCGGCGCGCAGGTGATGCGCGTGTTGCCGCGCCTGAACGACGACGTGAACGAGGAGTGGATCTCCGACAAGACGCGCCACGCGATCGACGGCCTGCGTCACCAGCGGCTCGACCGTCCCTATGTCCGCAAGGGCAACAAGCTCGTCGAAGCGACCTGGGACGAGGCGTTCGGTGCCATCGCCGCCAGGCTGAATGGCATGGACGGTTCGAAGATCGCGGCCATCGCAGGCGACCAGTGCGACGCCGAATCGATGGTGGCACTCAAGGATCTCATGACGGCGCTGGGCTCGCCGAACATCGACTGCCGCCAGGACGGCGCGAAGCTGGACGGCCCGCGCGGCAGCTACATCTTCAATGCCGGGGTGCGCGGCATCGACCAGGCCGATGCCATCCTGCTGATCGGCACGAACCCTCGTACCGAATCGCCGGTCCTCAACGCCCGCATCCGCAAGCGCTACGTTCATGGCAACGTCGCCATCGCGAGCATCGGCCCGGCCGAGGACCTGACCTATCCGGTCGCGCGTCTCGGCGCGGGCCCCGCGACCCTGCGCGAACTGGTCGACGGCAAGCTCGACTTCTTCCAGAAGCTGCAGGGCGCGAAGCACCCGCTGATCATCGTCGGCATGGGCGCGCTGGCCCGAGAGGACGGCGGCGCTGTCCTGGCGATGGCCCGCGAACTGACTGAGAAGCTGAACGCGGTGCGCGAGGACTGGAACGGCTTTGCCGTGTTGCACACGGCGGCGGCCCGCGTCGGCGGCCTCGACCTCGGCCTGGTGCCGGGCGAGGGCGGTCGCGACGTCGCCGGCATCCTCGAAGGCTGCCAGAAGAAAGAGATCGACGCGGTCTTCCTGCTGGCCGCCGACGAGATCGACACGACGAAGCTCGGCAAGGCCTTCGTGATCTACCAGGGCCATCATGGCGATGCCGGCGCCCATCGTGCCGACGTAATCCTGCCGGGCGCGGCCTATACCGAGAAGCCCGGCATCTACGTGAACACGGAGGGCCGCGTTCAGGTCGGCCGCCGCGCCGGCTATCCGCCGGGCGATGCCCGCGAGGACTGGGCGATCCTGCGCGCCCTGTCGGAGCGGCTGGGCAAGACGCTGCCGTACGACACGCTGCATCAGGTCCGTTCGCGCCTCGTGGCAGTCAACAAGGTCTTCGCCGCCATCGACCAGCAGGCGCCGGCGACGTGGGGTTCGTTCGGCAAGCCTGGCGCCACCACCGATGCGCCGTTCAAGTCGGCGGTGCCGAACTTCTACATGACCTGCCCGATCAGCCGCGCCTCCCGGACCATGGCCGACTGCATGGCCTCGCGGTCGCATCTCATGGCGGCGGAGTAGGCCATGTACGCCGATATCCACACCTTCTTCACGACCAACTGGCTCGGCATCGCGATCCTGATCCTGCTGCAGTGCCTGGCCGTGACCGTGCCGCTGCTGCTGGCCGTGGCCTACATGACCTACGCCGACCGCAAGATCTGGGCGTCGATCCAGCTCCGCCGCGGTCCCAACGTGGTCGGTCCGTTCGGCCTGCTGCAGCCGATGGCCGACGGGCTGAAGCTGGTGCTCAAGGAAACGATCATCCCGTCGAGTGCCAACGGCATCCTGTTCATCATCGCCCCGATGATCGCGTTCATGACGGCGCTGGTGGCCTGGGCGGTCGTGCCGTTCGATAATGGCTGGGTCATTGCCGACATCAACGTCGGCATCCTCTACCTGTTCGCGATCTCCTCGCTCGGTGTCTACGGCATCATCATCGCCGGCTGGGCCTCGAACTCGAAGTACGCGTTCCTCGGCGCCCTGCGCTCGGCCGCGCAGATGGTGTCCTACGAGGTCTCGATCGGCTTCGTGCTGATTACCGTCCTGCTCTGCGTCGGCTCGCTCAACCTCTCGGATGTGGTGATGGCCCAGTCCGGCTGGTTCTGGAACTGGTACTGGCTGCCGCTACTGCCGATGTTCGTCATCTTCTTCATCTCGGCGCTGGCCGAGACGAACCGCACGCCGTTCGACCTGCCGATGTCGGAAGCCGAACTGGTGGCGGGCTTCCACACCGAATATTCGGCGATGACCTTCGGCCTGTTCTTCCTCGGCGAATACGCCAACATGATCCTGCTGTCGGCCCTGGGCGCGGTCCTGTTCCTGGGCGGCTGGCATTCCCCGATCCCCTATGCGCCGTTCACGCTCGTGCCGGGCGTCATCTGGTTCGCCCTCAAGATCGCTTTCCTGCTGTTCATCTTCAGCTGGACCAAGGGCACGCTGCCCCGTTACCGCTACGACCAGCTGATGCGCCTGGGTTGGAAGGTGTTCCTGCCGGTCTCGCTGGGCTGGGTCGTCCTCACCGCTGCCGTCCTGACGTTCGGCGGCTGGCTGCCGAAGCCCTAGGAGCAATCGCCAAATGGCTTCCCTCGACCGCACCGCGCGCGCCTTCCTGCTCTCCGAACTGGTGGCTGGCTTCGCCCTCACCCTGAAGTACATGTTCAAGCCCAAGGTGACGGTGAACTACCCTTACGAGAAGGGGCCACTCAGCCCGCGCTTCCGCGGCGAGCATGCGCTGCGCCGCTATCCGAACGGCGAGGAACGCTGCATCGCCTGCAAGCTATGCGAGGCGATCTGCCCGGCGCAGGCCATCACCATCGAGGCCGAGCCGCGCGACGACGGCAGCCGCCGCACCACGCGCTACGACATCGACATGACCAAGTGCATCTACTGCGGCTTCTGCCAGGAGGCCTGCCCGGTCGATGCGATCGTCGAGGGGCCGAACTTCGAGTTCTCGACCGAGACGCGCGAGGAACTCATGTACAACAAGGATAAGCTGCTCGCGAACGGCGACCGCTGGGAGAGCCTGATCGCGGCCAATCTCCATTCCGACGCGGCGTATCGCTGAGCCGGGGCGGGGGAGACAGATCATGATACTCCAGGCGCTGGCCTTCTACGTCTTCGCTGCCATCACGGTGGCCGCTGCCGCCATGGTCGTGGTGTCGCGCAATCCCGTCTATTCGGTACTGTTCCTGATCCTGGCGTTCTTCAACGCCGCGGCGCTGTTCCTGCTGATCGGCGCCGAGTTCATCGCGATGATCCTGGTCATCGTCTATGTCGGCGCGGTGGCGGTGCTCTTCCTCTTCGTGGTGATGATGCTCGACATCAACCTCACGGAGCTGCGGGAGGGCTTCCTCGAATACTTCCCGGTGGGCGCCCTGATCGGTGCGGTCGTCTTCGCCGAGCTGCTGCTGGGCGTCGGCATCATCGGCAGTGGCTCGACCACCATCGCGGAGCTGAATACCCACGGCGCGCAGGTGACGGCGATCGACAACACGCGCGCCATCGGCCGGGTGCTCTACACGCAGTACTTCTACCTGTTCCAGGTCGCCGGGCTGGTGCTGCTGGTCGCCATGATCGGCGCCATCGTGCTCACGCTCCGCAGCCGGCCGGGCGTCCGCCGCCAGAAGGCGGGGGATCAGATCAACCGCACGAAGGACCAGGCCATGACGGTGGTCAAGGTTCCGACGCGGGGAGGCGTGTGATGACGATCGGTCTCAGCCACTACCTTGCCGTCGCCTCCGTGCTGTTCACGATGGGCATCCTCGGCATCTTCCTGAACCGCAAGAACGTCATCGTGATCCTGATGTGCGTCGAGCTGATGCTGCTGGCGGTGAACATCAACCTGGTGGCCTTCTCGGTCTTCCAGGGCAACATCGTCGGCCAGATCTTCGCCATGCTGGTGCTGACCGTGGCCGCCGCGGAAGCGGCGATCGGGTTGGCCATCCTCGTGGTCTACTTCCGCAACCGCGGAACGATCGAGGTCGAAGACATCAATGCGATGAAGGGCTAGGGCGCACTCATCATGGATCTCGCCATCAAGCTCATCGTCTTCCTGCCGCTGGTCGCGGCGGCGATCGCGGGCCTCTTCTGCCGCGTGATCGGTGCGCGCCCGGCGCAGATCGTGACCTGCGCGGCCCTGCTGATCGCGGCGGCGCTCTCGGTCTTCGTCTTCATCAAGATCGGCTTCGGACCCGAGAAGCTGATCGTCGTGAAGCTGTTCTCCTGGATCGATTCCGGGACCCTCGACATCGCCTGGGCGCTACGCGTCGACACGCTGACGGCGGTCATGCTGATCGTGGTCACCGGCGTGTCGTCGATGGTCCACATCTACTCCATCGGCTACATGGAGGAAGATCCCAGCATCCCGCGCTTCATGGCGTATCTCAGCCTGTTCACCTTCTTCATGCTGATGCTGGTGACGGCCGACAACCTGGTACAGCTCTTCTTCGGCTGGGAAGGCGTGGGCCTCGCATCCTACCTGCTGATCGGCTTCTGGTACGACAAGCCCTCTGCCAATGCGGCGGCGATGAAGGCCTTCATCGTGAACAGGGTCGGCGACTTCGGCTTCGCGCTGGGCATCTTCGCCGTCTGGATGCTGTCGGGCTCGGTCGGTTTCGAGGAGATCTTCGGCAAGGCGCCGCAGATGGCGCAGATGCGCATCCAGTTCCTCGGCATGGACCTGCCGGCGCTCGAGACGGCCTGCCTGCTGCTGTTCGTCGGCGCCATGGGCAAGTCGGCCCAGCTCGGCCTGCACACGTGGCTGCCGGACGCCATGGAAGGCCCGACCCCGGTGTCGGCGCTGATCCACGCGGCCACCATGGTGACCGCCGGCGTCTTCATGGTCTGCCGCCTGTCGCCGCTGTTCGAACTGGCGCCGATCGTGTCCATGATCGTGACCCTGGTGGGCGCCGCCACCGCCTTCTTCGCGGCCACGGTCGGCCTGACCCAGTTCGACATCAAGCGGGTCGTCGCCTATTCGACCTGCAGCCAGCTCGGCTACATGTTCTTCGCCTGCGGCGTCGGCGGCTACTCGGCCGCCATGTTCCACCTCACGACCCACGCCTTCTTCAAGGCGCTGCTGTTTTTGGGCTCCGGCTCGGTGATCCACTGCCTTCACCACGAGCAGGACATGCGCCTGATGGGCGGCGTGCGCGAGAAGGCGCCGCAGACCTTCATCCTGATGTGGGTCGGCACGCTGGCGCTCTCGGGCATCGGCGTCCCGTTCCTGTTCGGAAACGGCCTGGGCTTCGCCGGCTTCTATTCCAAGGACATCATGCTGGAGTCGGCCTACGGCGTGCACACGACGGTCGGTGTCATCGCGTACTGGATGGGTGTGGTCGCGGCCTTCATGACGGCCTTCTACTCGACCCGCCTGATGTTCATGACCTTCTACGGCAAGTATCGCGGCGACCATCACACTTGGGATCATGCCCACGAGTCGCCGGTGGTGATGATGATCCCGCTCTACGTGCTGGGCATCGGCGCCGCGTTTTCGGGTCTGGTCGGCTACAACTGGTTCGTCGGCCACGACTGGCAGGCCTTCTGGGGCAACTCCATTGCCGTCAAGGCGACGGGAGAGGTGCTGCATCACGCACACGAGGTGCCGCTGTGGGTGAAGCTGATGCCGTTGGCGTGCGCCATCGCCGGCATTGCTCTCAGCTACTACTACTATGTCGTTCGCACCGACCTGCCGGACCGCACGGTCAAGGCGTTCCCGCGCCTGCACGCGCTGTTCTACAACAAGTGGTACTTCGACGAGCTCTACGATGCGGTGTTCGTTAAGCCCTCGCTGGCGATCGGCCGCTTCCTCTGGAAGAAGGGCGACGGCGCCACGATCGACGGGCTCGGCCCGGACAACATCGCCGCGCGAGCGCAGGACATGGCGGGCATGCTGATGCGCTTCCAGAGTGGCTATCTCTATCACTATGCGTTCGTGATGCTGGTCGGGGTCGCCGGCCTGGTCACCTACTTCATGCTGTCGGCGAGGTAAGGCCCCGATGTCGAGCTGGCCTATCCTTTCCCTGGTCACGTTCCTGCCGCTGGTGGGGGCGCTGTTCTGCCTGATCGTCAACGGCCCCAAGGAGGCCGTCGACCGCAATTGCCGCAGCGTTGCGATCGTCACGACGACGGCGACCTTCCTGATCTCGCTGCTTCTTTGGGTCCGCTTCGACCCGACCAAGGCGGGCTTTCAGTTCGAGGAGAAAGTCGCCTGGGTCCCGTCGCTGAACATCGGCTATCACGCCGGCATCGACGGCATCTCGCTGTTCTTCGTGCTGCTGTCGACGCTGCTGACGCCGATCTGCATCCTGGCGAGCTGGGAATCGATCAAGGTCCGCGTCAAGGAATACATGATCGCGTTCCTCGTGCTCGAGACCTTCATGGTCGGCATGTTCTGCGCGCTCGACCTGGCGCTGTTCTACGTGTTCTTCGAGGGCGTCCTCATCCCGATGTTCCTGATCATCGGCGTGTGGGGCGGCAAGCGGCGCGTCTACGCAGCCTTCAAGTTCTTCCTCTACACGCTGCTCGGCTCGGTGCTGATGCTGCTGGCGATTATCGCCGTCTATTGGCAGGTCGGCACCACGGACCTGCCGACGGCGATGGAGAAGCTCGACCTGCCGTTCACCTGGCAGTGCTGGCTTTGGCTGGCCTTCTTCGCCTCGTTCGCGGTGAAGGTGCCGATGTGGCCGGTCCACACCTGGCTGCCCGACGCGCACGTCGAGGCGCCGACGGCGGGCTCGGTCATCCTGGCCGGCGTGCTGCTGAAGATGGGCGGATACGGGTTCCTGCGCTTCTCGATCCCGCTCTTCCCCGAGGCGACGCAGTACTTCGCGCCGCTGGTCTTCGGCCTGTCCATCGTGGCCGTGATCTACACCTCGCTGGTCGCACTGGTGCAGGAGGACATGAAGAAGCTGATCGCCTATTCGTCGGTCGCCCACATGGGCTTCGTGACGATCGGCGCCTTCGTCATGAACGTTCAGGGCGTGCAGGGCTCGATCTTCCAGATGCTGAGCCACGGCATCGTGTCGGCGGCGCTTTTCCTCTGCGTCGGCGTCGTCTACGACCGCATGCACACGCGCGAGATCGCGGCCTATGGCGGCCTCGTCCATCGCATGCCGCGTTATGCCTTCACCTTCCTGTTCTTCACCCTGGCCAGCGTCGGTCTGCCTGGCCTGTCGGGCTTCGTCGGCGAATTCCTGGTCCTGCTGGGCGCCTTCAAGGCCAACACCTGGGTGGCGTTCCTGGCGGCGACGGGTCTGATCCTGGGCGCTGCCTATGCGCTCTGGCTCTACCGCAAGATCGTGTTCGGCGAGCTCACCAAGGATTCGCTCAAGGGCATCCTCGACATGAACAAGCGCGAGATCGCGATCTTCGTGCCGCTGATCCTGCTCACGATCTGGATGGGCGTGTATCCCAATTCCTTCCTCGATCCGATGGCGCCGGCCGTGGACAAGCTGGTCGGCGACTATCAGGCGGCTTTGAAGCTCGCCCGTACCGCGGCGCTGGCGCCGTGAGCGGCCGGGAGTGATGAACATGATTGTCGGTCTCGAAAACTGGACCCTGGCCCGCCCGGAAATCTTCCTCGCGGCGGCCACCGCTCTGCTGCTGATCTACGGCGTCGTGCGCGGCGAGATCGCCACGGCCTTCGTGTCGGTCGCGACCTCGGTGGCGTTGCTGGTGACGGCCGCGCTGCTGTTCCTGCCGTATCGCGAGGGTACGGCTTTCTCCTCGCTGTTCATCGTCGACCGCCTGACCGCGACCATGAAGGCGCTGGTGCTGGTGGGCTCGGCTCTGGCCATCCTGATGTCGCGGGCCTATTTCGAGCAGGCGAAGGCCTGGCGCTTCGAGTATCCGCTGGTCGTGGCGCTGGCCACGCTCGGCATGATGCTGATGATCTCGGCCAACGACCTGATGGCGCTCTATGTCGGCCTCGAACTGCAGTCGCTGGCGCTCTACGTCATCGCTGCCTTCCAGCGCGACAGCGTTCGTTCGACCGAGGCGGGCGTCAAATACTTCGTCCTGGGCTCGGTTGCCTCGGGCATGCTGCTGTTCGGCTCGTCGCTGATCTACGGCTTCTGCGGCGGCACGGCCTTCGTCCAGATCTCCGGCGCGCTGGCCGACGGCCGCGCCACGGAAATCGGCGTGATCATTGGCCTGGTGTTCGTGGTCGCCGGCCTCGCCTTCAAGGTGTCGGCCGTGCCGTTCCACATGTGGACCCCCGACGTCTACGAGGGCGCGCCGACTCCGGTCACGGCGCTGTTCGCCGTCGCCCCGAAGATCGCGGCCATGTCGCTGCTCGTCTCGGTCCTGATGGGCCCGTTCAAGCCGCTGTTCGCGCAGTGGCAGCAGATCATTGTCGTGGCCTCCGTCCTGTCGATGGCGCTGGGCGCCTTCGCCGCGCTGCGTCAGCAGAACATCAAGCGACTGATGGCCTATTCGTCGATCGGCAACGTCGGCTACGTCCTGCTGGGCGTGGCCAGCGGTACGGAAAAGGGCATCCAGTCGGTGGTGTTCTACCTCGCCATCTACATGGTCATGACGCTGGGCGTGTTCGCCACCATCCTGATGATGAAGCGCCGCAACATCATGGTGGAGCAGGTCTCCGACCTCGCCGGCCTCGCGCGCAGCCAGCCGATGATGGCGCTGGGCATGCTGATCTTCATGTTCTCGCTGGCCGGCATCCCGCCGCTCGCGGGCTTCTGGGGCAAGCTCTACATCTTCATGGCCGCCGTCGAGGCCAAGCTCTTCGTCCCGGCGGTGCTGGGCGTGCTGGCGTCGGTCGTGGCGTCCTACTACTACCTGCGCATCGTCAAGGTGATGTACTTCGACGAGCCGCCGGGCGAGGCCATCGACCGGCCGGCCTTCGGCGTCAATCGCGTGGTCGCACTGGTCGCCGCATTCCTGATCGCCGTGTTCTCGCTGGCTCCCCAGCCCCTCAGCTCGATCGCCACGGCGGCCGCCAAGGGCCTGTTCCCGTGACCTCGATGCCCGTCCTGCCGGACGGGTGGACGCTGGTTGCGCTCGACAGCGTCGGCAGTACCAATGACGAAGCGATTCGGCTCGCCGACGGCGGTGCCCCGGAAGGCACTGTCGTCTGGGCCCGCGAGCAGTCGGGTGGGCGAGGACGCCGGGGCCGCAACTGGTCGTCGCCCGTCGGCAATCTCTACAGCACCACGGTCCTGCGGCCGGCCTGCGCGGCGCAGCGTGCGGCCGAGCTGGGCTTCGTGGCCGCGCTTGCGGTAGGTGACATCGTTCCGCCCGGTCGCGCCGTGCGCCTGAAATGGCCTAACGACGTGCTGGTCGACGGCGGCAAGGTCGCCGGCATCCTGCTCGAGAGCGCGATCGGCCAGGACGGGCTGGTCGAGCATGTCGTGGCCGGGATCGGCGTCAACGTCGGCTTCGCGCCGCAACTTCCGGAGATGCGCTATCCCGGTGCGGCATTGGGTGGCACGGTCGAGGCGGCCCTGAAAGGGCTCACGCGGGCTCTGGCGGCACGGCTGGCGCAATGGCGTCGCGACGGCTTCGATACTGTCCGGGCGGAGTGGCTTGCGAAGGCGGGGCCGCTTGGCGCCGAGGTCGACGTGAGGCTGGGCGAGGGCCTGGTGCGGGGCCGGTTCGCCGGACTGGACCGCGAGGGCGCGCTTTTGCTGGAGACCGCGGACGGTCCCCGCAAGATCGTGTCGGGTGAATTGCTGGGCCGGGCGGCCTGAGGAGAGAACGGGATGCTGCTTGCCATCGACGTCGGCAACACCAACTCGAAGTTCGTCATCTTCGACAAGGACCGGATCGTCGCCGCGTGGCGGCTGCGCACAGAATCCAAGCGCACGGCCGACGAATATGCGGCATGGGTCACGCAACTCATGAACCTGCAGGGCTTCGACCCGAAATCCATCAAGGGCGCCATCCTGGCCAGCGTCGTGCCGGCGGTAAACCCGCACCTGCGCCGCCTCTGCGAGACTTACTTTCATAACAAGCTGCTGATCGTCGGCGAGCCCGACTGTGATCTCGGCATCAAGGTGCTGATCGACCGACCGGCCGAGGCGGGCGCGGACCGGCTGGTCGGCGTGATCGCCGGTCACACCAAGTACGGCGGGCCGCTGATCACCATCGACTTCGGCAGCGCCACGACCTTCGACCTCGCCGACAAGGACGGCAACTTCATCGGCGGCGTATTCGCGCCCGGCGTCGAGCTGACGATCGAGGCCTTCTACCTGATGACGGCGCGGCTGCCGCGCATCCGGGTCGAGAAGCCGGCCCACGTGATCGGCAAGAATACCGTGGCCAACATGCAGTCGGGCATCTTCTGGGGCTATGTCGGCCTGATCGAGAGCCTGATCAAGCGCATCCGCGCCGAGTACGGCGAGCCCATGAAGGTGATCGCGACCGGCGGCCTGGCCAGCGTCTTCAAGGACGAGATCGGGCTGTTCGACTTCATCGAGCCGGACCTGATGTCGCTCGGCCTGCTGGAGATCTGGCGGCGCAACCGCGGATGACCGTCCCGTCGAACGACGAACTGCTGTTCCTCGCCCTGGGCGGTGCCGGCGAGATCGGCATGAACCTCAACCTCTACGGCACGGCCGGCAAGTGGCTGATGGTCGATCTCGGCATCGGCTTCGCCGACAGCTCGATGGCCGGCGTCGAGGTCGTGATGCCGGATCCGGAGTTCATCGTGGAGCGCCGCGCCGATCTTGTCGGGATCGTCCTGACGCACGCCCATGAGGATCATCTGGGCGCCGTCGCCGATCTGTGGCCGCGGCTCAAGGCGCCGGTCTATGCGACCCCGTTCGCGGCGTCGGTGCTGAAGCGCAAGCTGATCGATGCCGGCCTGCGCGACGTGGTGCCGGTCACCGAGATCCCGCTGGGCGGCAAGTTCGACCTGAAGCCATTCTCGCTCGAAATGATCACCATGACGCATTCGATCCTCGAGCCGAATGCGCTGGCGATCCGCACGAAGTTCGGCACGGTCTTCCATACCGGCGACTGGAAGATCGATCCCGAGCCGCTGCTGGGCGAACTCACCGACGAGGCGATGCTGAAGCGCATCGGCGACGAGGGTGCGCTCGCCATGGTCTGCGACAGCACCAACGTCTTCGTCGAGGGCGAGGCCGGTTCCGAATCCAAGGTGCGCGCCAACCTCGAGAAGCTGATACAGGGACACAAGGGCAGGGTGGCCGTCACCTGCTTTGCGTCGAACCTCGCCCGCGTCGAGAGCGTGGCGCTGGCCGCCGTGGCCGCCGGGCGGCATCCGGTCCTGTCGGGCCGGGCCCTGACGCGCATGCTCGACGCGGCGCGCGAGTGCGGCTACCTCCTCGACTTTCCCGAATGCGTGCCCGAGCAGCAGGCCGGCTACCTGCCGCGCGACAAGGTGCTGTTCATCTGCACGGGCAGCCAGGGCGAGCCGCGCGCCTCGATGTCCAAGCTGGCGGGCGGCGAGCATCGCGACCTCATGCTGGAAGCCGGCGACACCGCGATCTTCTCGTCCCGCGTCATTCCGGGGAACGAGCATTCGGTGGGGCGCCTGCAGAATGCGCTGATTGCGCGCGGCGTGAAGGTGATCACCGACCGCGAGGCCGACATCCACGTCTCGGGCCATCCGGCGCGCGACGAACTGGTGCGGGTTTATCAGTGGGTCCGGCCGAAGATCGCCCTGCCGGTCCATGGCGAAGTCCGCCACATGATGGAGCATGCCGCCCTCGCACGGGCCTGCCAGGTGCCGGAGACGATCGTGGCGCCGAACGGCACGCTGGTGCGGCTGGCGCCGGGGCCGGCGGAGATCATCGACCACGTCTTTTCCGGCCGGTTGGCGCGCGACGGCGATGGGCTCATCCCGCTGGACGGCGAATCGCTGCGCGAGCGCCGCAAGCTCCTGTGGAACGGCGCGGCGGCGGCCACCCTGGTGGTCGACAGGCGGGGCAAGGCCCTCGCACCGCCCAAGGTGTCGCTGCGGGGCATCGACGACGCGGACGGCGAGCTGGAGGAGACCATCGTGGAGGCGCTGTCCGAGATGCTGGCCGACCTCAGCGCCGCGGAGCGCTCGGACGACCGGCGGATCGAGGAGGGGGCCCGCCAGGCCGTGCGGCGCGTCGTGCGCGCGCACCTCGGCAAGAAGCCGTTGACGGACGTTCACATCGTACGCATCTAAAGGCGCGCAGCCGCTGGAGAACTCTATGATCGGACGCCTCAACCACATCGCGATTGCCGTGCCCGACCTGGCCAAGGCCACGGAACTCTATCGCACCGTGATGGGCGCCAAGGTGAGCGCGCCCAAGGAACAGCCCGCCCACGGCGTGACGGTCGTGTTCGTCGAGTTGCCCAACACCAAGATCGAGCTGCTGCACCCGCTCGGCGAGAAGTCGCCGATCGCCAACTTCCTCGCGCGCAACGCCGATGGCGGCATCCATCATGTCTGCTACGAGGTCGAGGACATCTACGCCGCGCGTGACAAGCTGAAATCGCAGGGCGCGCGCGTATTGGGCGACGGCGAGCCCAAGATCGGCGCGCATGACAAGCCCGTGCTGTTCCTGCACCCCAAGGATTTCACCGGCACCCTGATCGAACTCGAACAGGTCTGAGGAGCGCCGCCATGGGCTGGGCTACCGGCATCATGGTCTTTTTCGTCATCTGGTGGACGATCCTGTTCTGCATCCTCCCGCTGGGCGTCCGGCGGGTCGAGAACCCCGGTGCGGGCGAGGAGCGGGGCGCGCCCGAGCGGCCGGAGCTGATGCGGAAAGCGGTCATCACGACGATCGTGACGGCTGTGTTGTGGCTGGCGTTCTATGGCCTGTACCAGGCCGACGTCTTCAGCTTCCGGCGGCTCGAGGGCTCCTGAGAGAGCGCTTTCGGCCTTGGCTCAAAAGAAAACGGCGGATCGTGGATCCGCCGTCCTTTAACCCCCGAAACTCGTCGTAGGCGGCTTGAGCCGCTCTCCTCCCTAAACCCGGACAGTGCCCAAGGCTCAGGCTGTTTAGCGTGCCGCTAACCGGTTGCCAAGACCTTTTCTTTCGATCCGCCGGGGTCGGGCAGAAGAATCTTTGTGGGGAAGGTCGTTCGCGAACAAACAAATGTCCGCACTGTTTCGCTGATCATCCGATGACCATGTATTTGGTCACGAACAGGACAGCGAGAATTCCTACCGCCGGATGTACATCGCGATACCGGCCTGCGGCAAGTTTGATTCCGGCGTACGAGATGAAGCCGAAGGCGATGCCGTCGGCAATCGAGAAGGTGAACGGCATGGCGATCGCCGTGATCACCGCGGGTGCGGCCTCGGTGACGTCGTTCCATTCGATCTCGGTGAGGCCGCGGGCCATCAGGCAGGCGATGTAGAGCAGCGCCGGCGCCGTCGCGTAGGCCGGAATCGAGGCGGCGAGCGGCGACAGGAACAGCGCCAGCAGGAACAGCACGCCGACCGCCGCGGCGGTGAGGCCCGTCCGGCCGCCCGCGTTGATGCCCGATGCGCTCTCGATGTAGCTGGTCGTGGTCGAGGTGCCGACCGCCGCGCCGATCATGGCGGCGGAGCTGTCCGCGATCAGCGCGCCGCGCAGTCGCGGAACAGTACCGTCGGGCCGCATGAAACCGCCGCGATGGGCGAGGGCGATCAGCGTGCCCGTATTGTCGAACAGATCGACGAACAGGAAGGCGAACACCACCGTCACCAGGCCGACCTGCAGGGCCCCGGCGAGGTCCATCTGCAGGAAGACCGGCGCGATCGAGGGCGGAACGGCGAAAATGCCGGCGAACTTCTGGTGTCCCGCCAGGATCGATATCACGGTGATGAGCAGGATGCCGATGATTACCCCGCCCATGACCCGGCGGTACTCCAGCGCGACGATAACGGCGAAGCCCAGAACGGCCATCACCACCGGCCAGCTCGTCATCTTGCCGTGGGTCACCAGCGTGGCGGGATGTGCGACCACGATGCCCGCGTTCTTCAGGGCGATCAGCGCCAGGAAGAGGCCGATGCCGGCCGCGATCGCCATCTTGAGGGACTTCGGGATGGCGTTGACGATCCATTCGCGGATCGGCAGCACGCTGATGATCAGGAAGATGATGCCCGAGATGAAGACGCAGCCCAGCGCGACCTGCCAGCTATGGCCCATGCCGCCGACCACGCCGAAGGCGAAATAGGCGTTGAGGCCCATGCCGGGGGCGAGGGCGATCGGGTAATTGGCGAGAAAGGCCATCAGGAAGCAGCCGATGGCGGCCGCGACGCAGGTCGCCGCGAACACCGCGCCGAACGGCATCTTGGCCTCGGCCAGGATCGAGGGATTGACGAAGATGATGTAGGCCATCGTCAGGAAGGTCGTGAGGCCGGCCACCAGTTCGGTTCGGACGCTCGTTTCGTTGGCTTTCAGCTTGAAGAGTTTTTCGAGCATCGGTGTCCCCCTGTTGTCGCGCCCGGCGTGCGGACAAGTGTGCGGGCATCGAGCTGTGAAAAGCCAGTCGAACCGGCGCCGGTTTGCCTTTGTTCGACCTGTTCCCTACAGTCCGCCGCCACCCCGATAGCCGGACCGAGGACCGATTCCGCATGCGCATGAGCCAGTACTTTCTGCCGACGATGAAGGAGACTCCGTCGGAAGCGCAGATCGTTTCGCACCGGCTGATGCTCCGCGCCGGCCTCGTTCGCCAGACCAGCGCCGGCATCTATGCCTGGCTGCCGCTCGGCCTGCGCGTGCTGCGCAACATCGAGCGCGTCGTGCGCGAGGAGCAGGATGCGGCGGGCGCCCAGGAAGTGCTGATGCCGACCATCCAGTCGGCCGACCTGTGGCGCGAGAGCGGCCGCTACGATGCCTACGGGCCCGAGATGCTGCGCATCAAGGACCGGCACGACCGCGAGATGCTCTACGGACCGACCAACGAGGAGATGATCACGGTGCTGTTCCGCGATGGCGTGAAGAGCTACCGCGACCTGCCGAAGAACCTCTATCATATCCAGTGGAAGTTCCGGGACGAGGTCCGCCCGCGCTTCGGCGTGATGCGCGGCCGCGAGTTCCTGATGAAGGACAACTATTCCTTCGACATCGACAAGGCCGGCGCCATCCACTCCTACAACCGGATGTTCGTGGCCTACCTGCGCACCTTCGCGCGCATGGGCCTGAAGGCGATCCCGATGCGCGCCGACACCGGCCCGATCGGCGGCGACCTCAGCCACGAGTTCATCATCCTGGCCGAGACCGGCGAAAGCGCCGTGTTCTGCCACAAGGGCCTGGTCGACAAGGACATCCTGAGCCGCAAGATCGACTACGCATCGGACCTGCAGGGCATCGTGAACGAGTGGACATCGCTTTACGCGGCGACCGACGAGATGCATGACGCCAAGGCCTTCGAGGCGCTGCCCGAGGGCGAGCGGCTGGCCGCACGCGGCATCGAGGTGGGCCACATCTTCTATTTCGGCACCAAGTACTCCAAGCCGATGAATGCGGTCGTCGCCGGCCCCGGCGGTGAGCAGATCACGGTCGAGATGGGCTCCTACGGCATCGGCGTCTCGCGCCTGGTCGGCGGCATCATCGAGGCGAGCCATGACGATGCCGGCATCGTCTGGCCGGACGAGATCGCGCCGTTCAAGGTGGCGATCGTCAACCTGAAGCCGGATGACGGCGCCGTCGGCGGCGCCTGCCAGAAGCTCTACGATGCGCTCACGGCCAAGGGCGTGGACGTGCTGCACGACGATCGCGACATCCGGCCAGGCGGCAAGTTCGCCGACATGGACCTGATCGGCATTCCCTGGCAGGTCATCGTCGGCCCCAAGGGGCTGGCGGCGGGCAAGGTCGAGGTGAAGAACCGCAAGACCGGCGTCCGCGAGGAAGTGGCGCCCGAGCAGGTCCTCACGCGGTTCGGCTGACCGGGAGCAGGGCTCTTCCATGGCTTTCGCCGTCGAGCGCCTGATCGCCTTTCGTTACCTCCGCGCGCGCCGCGAAGAAGGCTTCATCTCGGTGATCGCCGGCTTCTCGCTGATCGGCATCACGCTGGGCGTCGGTACGCTGATCGTCGTCATGTCGGTGATGAACGGCTTTCGCGTCGAGATGCTGGCCCAGATGTCGAGCATCAGCGGCCAGCTGGGCGTCCAGTCCAATCGCGGTGCCCTGGAGCCGACACCCGATTTCCTGAAGCGCATGGCGGCCGTGCCGGGCGTTGAATCGGCGACCCCGACGGCTGAAGGCAACCTCATGGCCGTCGCCGGCGATCGAGTGCGCGGGGTCGTTCTGCGCGGCATGCGGCCGGACGATATCCGCAACCGCGCGCCTCTGGCCTCGGCGATCGAGGGAACGCCGGAAACCCGCGAGCGCTACCGCGCCCTTTGCAAGGCCGACGACGACAAACCCATCGACTGGGGAACCCTCAAGGGCTTCGGCGACGATTTCACGGTGGTCGTCGGCCGGCGCCTCGCCGACCTCATGAACGTCAAGGTTGGAGACAGGATCCAGCTCGTGTCGCCGGTCTCCGTCGCGACGCCGCTCGGCGTGATGCCGCGTTCCGCCGCGGTCAAGGTCGGGGCGATCTTCTGCACCGGCATGTACGACTACGATTCGAACTTCGTCTACGCGCCGCTGCAGGACGCGCAGCACATGCTGAACCTCGGGCCCAACGTCACCGGCATCGAGGTTTTCGTCTCCGACAGGGCCTCGACCGACGCGACGCGCAGGCTGCTCATGCAGGCGGTGGGGACGGAGGGCTGGGTCTTCGATTGGTTTCAGGCCAATGCCGGTTTCTTCTCGGCCGTCGTGGCTCAGACCAACATGATCTTCCTGGTCCTGACGATGATCGTCCTCGTCGCGGCCTTCAACATCGTCTCGAGCCTGGTCATGCTGGTCCGCACCAAGACAGCGGATATCGCCATCCTGCGCACCATGGGGGCGAGCCGTGCCGCCATCATGCGGATCTTCCTGCTGGACGGCCTGGCGATCGGAGGCGCCGGCACCATCCTGGGCGTCGTGCTGGGGCTGAGCTTTGCCCGCAACATCGAGGCGATCCGCCAGTGGCTGCAGCGGACCTTCGACATCGTTCTGTTCGACCAGACTCTTTATTTGCTGGCCGAGCTGCCCTCGCGGATCGAATGGAGCGAGGTCGCGTGGATCGCATTCATGGCGCTGGTTTTCGCGCTGCTGGCCTCGCTCTATCCGGCGTTGCGGGCGGCGCGCCTCGATCCGGTGGAAGGGCTCCGCCGTGAGTGATCGCGCGCCCGCCGTCGAACGCTGGCTGGCCTGGCGCTATCTCGCCACGCGCCAGCGCGAGGGTTTCGTGTCGTTCATCGCGATGTTCTCGCTGATCGGCGTGGCGCTGGGCGTCGGGACCCTCATCGCCGTTCTCTCGGTGATGGGTGGCTTTCGCGAGCAGCTTCTGGGCCGGATCATCGGCATGAACGGCCATGTCGTGATCGCGGCCCGCGGCGGCCTCCTGGAGGCGACGCCCGATCTGCTGGCAAGGATGAAGGAGGTTCCGGGCGTCGAGGCGGTGCGGCTTACCCTGGAGCGCCAGGCGCTCGTGACGGGACACGGCCAGACCCGCGGCGCCCAGCTTCGCGGTGTGCGACGGGAAGATCTTCTGAATCGCGACATCGTTTCGAAGAACATTATCTTCGGCGATCTGGCCGAGTTCGGGCCCAAACCAGGCCTCGTGATCGGCGAGCGGCTGCGGCAGCAGATGCAGGTCCGGGTCGGCGAGCCGCTGACCGTCGTGACGCATCAGCTCAACCAGAGCGGCACGATCGCGCCGCGCTATACCGACTACGACATCCTCGCGAGCTTCATGACGCGCCGCTACGAGTTCGACAGCAGCCTCGTGTTCATCCCACTGGCGGCGCTGCAGGAGGATCTCGAATACGGCAAGGAGACCGTGAGTTCGATCGACCTGTTCCTCAAGGACCCGGCGGCAGCGCCGCGCACCGCGCAGGAACTGCGCCAGGCACTCGATCGCGAGGATCTGCGCGTATCGCATTGGCTCGGCCTGAACGCCCGATTCGTCGGCGCCCTGCAGGTCGAGCGCGTGATGATGTTCATTATCCTGACGCTGATCGTCGTGGTCGCTGCCATGAACGTGGTCGCGAGCTTCACAATGCTGGTGCGGGTGAAGCGCGGCAGCATCGCCATCCTGAGGACGATGGGCGCGGGGCCGGGCACCATCGTGCGCGCCTTCTTCATGGCCGCCGCCGCCGTCGGCGTGGTCGGTACGGCCATCGGCGCGGCGCTGGGGCTGCTGCTCTGCGCCAACATGCCGGCGATCGGCCGGGCGCTGGCCAGCGTCACAGGAGGCTCCGGCACCGCCGGGGCGGAAGTCGACTTCATTGCCTCCATGCCCGTCCGGGTGGATCCGACCGAGGTCGCCTTCATCATCGCCGTCGCGATCGTGCTCTCGCTCGTCGCGGCAGCCTATCCGGCATGGCGGGCCACCCGGGTCGAACCGGTCGAAGGATTGCGACATGAGTGAACCGACCAAGCCGCTCTCGCTGCAGGGCATCCGCCGAACCTTCGTCCAGGGCGACCGCCGGCTCGACGTGCTGCGCGGCGTGTCGGTCGACCTGCATCCCGGCGAGATCGTGGCCATGGTCGGCCAGTCGGGCAGCGGCAAGTCGACCCTGCTGCACATCGCGGGCCTGCTCGAACGGCCCGACGAAGGCGAGGTCGTGGTCGACGGCAAGGCGACGGTCCGGATGGCCGACAGGGACCGAACCGGCCTGCGCCGCCAGTACCTGGGCTTCGTCTACCAGTACCATCACTTGCTGCCTGAGTTCTCGGCGGTCGAGAACGTGATGCTGCCGCAGATGCTGAACGGCGTCTCTCGCGCGGCGGCCCGCAAACGCGCCACGGAGCTTCTCGGGCTGGTGCGGCTGGGCGACCGGCTCGACCATCGGCCCGGGCGTCTGTCGGGCGGCGAGCAGCAGCGCGTGGCGATCGCCCGCGCGGTGGCGAACGCCCCGCGCGTGCTGCTGGCCGACGAACCGACCGGCAATCTCGATTCCGCCACCGCGGAGGCGGTCTTCCAGCAGTTGCTGACTCTGGTTCGCGAAACCGGCATGGCGGCCCTCGTGGCGACCCACAATCCGGAGCTGGCGGCCCGCATGGACCGCACCGTGCATCTCAAGGATGGCGTGCTCGATGCCTGACAGTCCACAGGCCGCGGCGCGATGATGGCCCGTGGCCATCGCTGATTTCATCCATCTCAAGGTTCGTTCCGCCTACTCGCTCACCGAGGGCGCGAACAAGGTCGACAAGATCATCTCGCTCACCAAGGGGGAGGCGATGCCGGCGGTTGCCGTCACCGATCGCAACAACCTCTTCGGGGCGCTGGAATTCTCGCAGTATGCCTCCAAGGGCGGCGTGCAGCCGATCGTCGGCTGCGATCTCGGCCTGCGGCGCGAGGAGGAGGGCGGCATCGCGACGGGGAGCAAGCTGCCGACCGTCGACTGGCTGACCCTGCTGGTCCAGAGCGAGGAAGGCTACGTCAACCTGATGCGGCTGGTGAGCCGTGCCCATCTCGAGTTCAAGATGGGATCGGTGGCTGCTCTGCCGATGTCCGAGCTGGAAGGCTCGACCGCAGGGCTGATCGCACTGACCGGGAGCGCGGGCAGCACCGTCGGTCGGCTTCTGGCGGCCGGCCAGACGCCGGCGGCGGCGCACATGCTCGACCGGCTGCAGCGCCTGTTCGACGGCAGGCTGTATCTCGAACTGCAGCGCCACGGCGAGGACACGGAGCGCCGGATCGAGGGGCCGCTCATCGAGCTCGCCTACGAGCGCAACCTGCCGCTGGTCGCGACCAACGACGTGCACTTCCCGAAGAAGACGATGTACGAGGCGCACGACGTGCAGCTCTGTATCGAGCAGGGCGCGCATATCGACGATCCCAACCGGCGCCGCCTGACGCCCGAGCACTATTTCAAGTCGGCCGCCGAGATGCGCGCCCTGTTCGCTGACATTCCCGAGGCCTGCGACAACACGCTGGTGATCGCCCAGCGCTGCGCCTACATGCCGGCGCCGCGCAAGCCGATCCTGCCGCGCTACACGAAGCTCGAGGGCCGCACCGAGGGCGAGGCGCTGCGCGATCTCGCCAAGACTGGTCTCGATGAACTTCAGAAGCTCGGCCGCCTCGCTGACGGGATCAGCTTCGAGAAGTATTCGGACCGGCTGACCTACGAGCTCGACATGATCGAGCGGATGGGCTTCGCCGGCTACTTCCTGATCGTTGCCGACTTCATCCAGTGGGCCAAGGACAACGGCGTCCCGGTCGGTCCCGGCCGCGGCTCGGGCGCGGGGTCGCTGGTCGCCTGGTCGCTCAAGATCACCGACCTTGATCCGCTGCGCTGGGGTCTGCTGTTCGAGCGTTTCCTGAATCCCGAACGCGTGTCGATGCCCGACTTCGACATCGACTTCTGCCAGGACAAGCGCGACCGCGTGATCCGCTACGTGCGCGACGAGTACGGCCACGACCGCGTCGCCGCGATCATCACCTTCGGCAAGCTGCAGGCCCGCGCGGTGCTGCGCGACGTCGGCCGCGTTCTGGGCATGCCCTACGGGCAGGTCGACAGGATCTGCAAGCTGGTGCCCAACAACCCGGCCAACCCGGTGACGTTGGCGAAGGCGCTGGAGACCGAGGAGCTGCTGAAGGAGCAGTACAACGCCGACGAGGAGATCAAGCGCCTGATCGACCTTGCGCTGCAGCTGGAAGGCCTGTTCCGCAACGCCTCGACCCATGCCGCCGGCGTGGTGATCGGCGACCGACCGCTCGACCAGCTCGTGCCGCTGTTCCGCGACACCGACAACCAGGACTCCCTGCCGGCCACCCAGTTCAATATGAAGTGGGTCGAGACGGCGGGGTTGGTGAAGTTCGACTTCCTCGGCCTCAAGACGCTGACCGTTATCGAGAAGGCATGGGATCTGATCGGGCGCGACCAGATCGATATTCCCAGGCTGCCGCTCGACAACCGCAAGACCTTCGAGCTGCTCTGCCGCGGCGACGGATCGGGCGTGTTCCAGCTGGAAGGCAACGGCATGCGCGACGTGCTGCGCCGCCTGAAGCCCGACCGCTTCGAGGACATCATCGCCGTCGTGGCCCTCTATCGGCCGGGCCCGATGGAGAACATCCCGAGCTACATCAAGCGCAAGCATGGCGAGGAGGAGCCGGATTACCTGCATCCGCTGCTGGAAGGAATCCTGAAGGAAACCTACGGCATCATGATCTACCAGGAGCAGGTCATGCAGATCGCGCAGGTGCTGAGCGGCTATACGCTCGGCGGCGCGGACCTGCTGCGCCGCGCCATGGGCAAGAAGATCCAGGCCGAGATGGACGCGCAGAGGGCGAGCTTCGTCGAGGGCGCGCAGAAGAACGGCGTCGAGAAGGACAGGGCCTCCTCTATCTTCGACCAGGTCGACAAGTTCGCGGGCTACGGCTTCAACAAGAGCCATGCCGCCGCCTATGCGCTGGTCTGCTACCAGACCGCCTATCTCAAGGCGAACCATCCGGTCGAGTTCTTCGCCGCGACGATGACCCTCGACATGGGCAACGTCGAGAAGCTGAACGGCTACCGCCGCGACCTCGACAAGCTCGGTGTCGAGCTTCTGCCGCCGGACGTGAACAAGTCGGCGGCGGATTTCACGGTCGAAAAGACGGAGGACGGCAAGAAGGCGATCCGCTATGCGCTGGCTGCCATCAAGGGCGTCGGCCGCGAGGCGATGAGCCGTCTTGCCGAGGAGCGTCGGGAAAAGGGCCCTTTCAAGGATCTGTTCGACTTCGCCGAGCGGCTCGACCAGCGCGTGATCAACAAGCGGCTGCTCGAAAGCCTGGTGAAGGCCGGTGGCTTCGATACGTTGAACAAGAACCGCGCCCAGACCTTCGCGGCCGTCGAGGCGCTGACCCGCCATTCTCAGGCGACGCATGAGTCGCGCGGCAGCGACCAGAACAACCTGTTCGGCGACGACACCGCCCAGCGCCGCCCGCAATTGCCCAAGGTGCCGGACTGGGCGCCGATGGAGCGGCTGCAGAACGAGTTTTCCGCCATCGGCTTCTATCTCTCGTCGCATCCGCTGGCGTCATATGAAAAAAGCCTGCAGAGGCTGGGCGTCTGCCGCGCGGCTGATCTACCGGCATTGCTGGCGCGCGGTACGCCCGGCCGCATCAAGCTGGCCGGCACCGTCATCGACCGCATGGAGCGCACCTCCGCCAAGGGCAACCGATTCGCCTTCCTGCAATGCTCCGACCAGTCCGGCGCCTTCGAGTGCGTCATGTTCAGCGAGCTTCTGAGTTCCAAGCGCAATCTCCTCGAAGCAGGTCAGGCGATCCTGATCTCGGTCGACGGCCGGCTCGACGGCGAGCAGGTCAAGCTCACGGCGCAGTCGGTCGAGAAACTGGAAGATGCGGTCGCGAACTCGGCGGCCGGGCTGCGTATCGTGATCACCGATCCCATGGCGCTCGAAGCGCTGCGCAAGGCGCTCGAAGGAAAGCGCGGGCGAGGGCGGGTGACGCTCGTCGTCCCGATGAACGAGGAGACCGATGCCGAGGTCACCTTGCCAGGCACCTATTCGATCGCCGGCGGCCTGCGCGACACGATCGGCAGCCTGCCGGGCGTCTCGCAGGTCGAGGAAATTTGAGCCGTCAGCCGGGCCTCTTCGAAACCGAGGCCGCAGCGCCGCCCAAGCGCCGGGTGTCCGGGGCCGGCGATGTCCGGCCCGCCCGGGACTCGCCACTGCTCGAGGCGCCGCCACTTCCGGTCGACATCCGGCTCGGCACGTCGTCGTGGTTCTTTCCGGGATGGCGCGGCCTCGTCTACGACGGCGTGCACCCGCAGGTGACGCTGAGCCGCAAGGGGCTGGCGGCCTATGCTGAAATCCCGCTGCTGAGGACAGTCAGCCTCGACCGGACTTTCTACGCGCCGATCTCGACCGCCGACTATGTCCGGTACGCCAGTCAGGTGCCGGAGCACTTCAGCTTCGTGGTCAAGGCACCGGCCATCGTCTGCGATGCCGTGATGCGCGACGAGGAGGGGCGGGGGAAAGTCGCCAATTCGAACTTCCTCGATGCCGCCGTCGCCACCCGCGAGTTTGTGGTGCCCTGCCTGGAGGGGCTCAAGGCCAAGGCAGGCCCCCTGGTCTTTCAGGTGTCGCCGCTGCCACGCAGTCTGGTCGAGGATTCCTCGCTGCTGATCGAGCGGCTGGAGGCCTTCTTTGCCGCGCTGCCAACCGAATTGGGCGGTCGGGCACCGCTTTATGCGCTGGAGCTGCGCAATCCCGAGCTGCTTACTCCGCGCCTGATGCGCATGCTGGGCCGGGCGGGAGTGCGCTACTGCGTCGGGCTGCATGACCGGATGCCCGAGGTCGAGCGACAGGAAGCGGCCCTCAAGGCCTTGGACGGCGGGGAGCCGGGCCCTCTGGTGGTCCGCTGGAACCTCCACCGGGGTTTCCTCTATCAGGCCGCCAAGCAGCGCTACGAGCCGTTCGACAGGCTGGTCGACGAGGATGGGCAAACGCGCCTGATCCTGGCCCGGATGGCCGCCGCAGCTTACAAGGGCGGCCGCAAGGTCTGGATCACGGCCAACAACAAGGCCGAGGGGAGCGCACCGCTCTCGCTCCTCAAACTGGCGCAGGAAATCGCCAAACTGATCGCCTAAGGCCTTGATTTCATTGGCGCTTGCAATTTCGAGCCCAAACCACTAGAAACGCGCCACTTCGCACGCGGGTTTGCGGTCGACGGGGAGACATCCCGGCGCTCGCTCCGGTGTTCCCATTCCGGGAACGACGCCCGCGGAGGTTCAACCGGAAAAGGAGAACGGCATGACCATGCCGACATTCACGATGCGCCAGCTGCTGGAAGCCGGCGTTCACTTCGGCCATCACACGCGCCGCTGGAACCCCAAGATGAAGCCGTACCTGTTCGGGGTGCGCAACGGGGTCCATATCATCGATCTCACCAAGACCGTGCCGCTGCTGGAGCAGGCGCTGAAGCAGGTTCGCGACGTCGTCGCGAGCGGCGGCCGCGTGCTGTTCGTCGGCACCAAGCCGGCGGCTGCCGAACGCGTCGCCGACGCCGCCAAGCGCTGCGGTCAGTACTACGTGAACCACCGCTGGCTCGGCGGCATGATCACGAACTGGAACACCATCTCGGCGTCCATCAAGCGCCTCCGCGAGCTCGACGAGCGCCTGAAGGGCGACGTGGTCGGCCTCACCAAGAAGGAACAGCTCGACCTGACGCGCGAGCGCGAGAAGCTCGAGCGCTCGCTGGGCGGCATCAAGGAAATGGGCGGGACGCCCGACATGCTGTTCATCATCGACACCAACAAGGAGTCGATCGCCGTCCTGGAAGCCCGCAAGCGCGGCATTCCGATCGTTGCTGTGGTCGACAGCAACTCCGATCCGGACGGCATCGATTTCCCGATTCCGGGCAACGACGACGCGATCCGCGCCGTGTCGCTCTATTGCGACCTGCTCGCGGGCTCGGTGCTCGACGGCATCCGTGCCGAGATCGCCGCCACCGGCGGTGACGTTGGCGAACTGGCCGAGCAGCCGGCCGAAGAAATCCCGGCGGTCGAGGGCCAGGCTGCCGAGGCCGCCCCGGCCGAGTAATTCGGTCCCTCATCGAAGAGAAATAGACGGGGCCGGTCGGAAGACCGGCCCTTGTTGTACCAAACGGAGCAAGACATGGCTGAGATCACTGCATCGCTCGTCAAGGAACTGCGCGAGAAGACCGGCGCGGGCATGATGGATTGCAAGAAGGCGCTGGGCGAGACCGCCGGCGACGTCGAAAAGGCGGTCGACTGGCTGCGCACCAAGGGACTGTCGGCGGCTTCCAAGAAGGCCGGCCGCATCGCGGCCGAGGGCCTTGTCGGCGTCGCGTCGAGCGGCACGCGCGGTGCCGTCGTCGAGGTCAATGCCGAGACCGACTTCGTCGGCCGCAACGACCAGTTCCAGAAGTTCGTCGCCGCGGCGACCAAGCTCGCGCTCGAGAACGGTGGGGACCTTGCCAAGGTCGCTGCCGCTCCGTTCCCGGGCACGGACCGCGACGTCCAGGGCGAGCTCACCAACCTGATCGCCACGATCGGCGAGAACATGGGGCTGCGCCGCGCCGCCTCCCTGTCGGTGTCGGACGGCGTCGTGGTCGCCTACACGCACAACGCGGTCGCGCCGGACCTCGGCAAGATCGGCGTGCTGGTGGCGCTCGAGTCGACGGGCGACAAGGCAGCGCTCGCTGGGCTCGCCAAGCAGCTCGCCATGCATGTCGCCGCGACCAACCCGCAGTCCCTGACGGTTGCCGAGCTGGATGCCGCCGCCATCGAGCGCGAGCGCGCGGTGCTGGCCGAGAAGGCCGGCCAGCAGGGCAAGACTCCCGAGATCGTCGCCAAGATGGTCGAGGGTGGTCTGCGCAAGTTCCACCAGGAAGTCGTCCTGCTCGAACAGGCCTTCGTGATGGACGGCAAGACCAAGGTCTCGAAGGTCGTCGAGGACGCGGCCAAGACGGCCGGCGCGCCGGTCCGGCTCGTGGGCTTCCTGCGCTTCGCGCTGGGTGAGGGCATCGAGAAGAAGACTGAGGATTTCGCAGCTGAAGTGGCTGCCCAAGCCAACAAGAAGTAGTATTGAAGTTCACAGGCGCGCGGACATGTTGTCCGCGCGCCCAAGACAAACGTAGTCAGAGGCACATCTGATGCCGTCGGGTCCCCAATACCGCCGTGTCCTTCTCAAGCTCTCTGGCGAGGGGCTGATGGGGAATCGGGAATATGGCCTCGATCCCGACATGGTTGCGATGGTCGCACAGGAAGTGAAGACCGTGCATGCCATGGGTGTGCAGGTCTGTCTGGTGATCGGGGGCGGCAACATCTTCCGCGGCGTCTCCGCGGCGGCCTCCGGCATGGACCGCGCCAGCGGCGACTACATGGGCATGCTGGCCACCGTCATCAATTCACTCGCGATGCAAAGCGCACTGGAGCGTGTGGGTCTGCAGACCCGCGTGCAGTCGGCCATCCCGATGACCACGGTCTGCGAGCCCTATATCCGCCGCCGCGCCGCCCGGCACATGGAAAAGGGGCGGGTCGTGATCTTCGCGGCGGGCACCGGCAATCCGTTCTTCACCACTGATACCGCGGCGGCCCTGCGCGCGGCGGAGATGGGCGTCAACGCGCTGCTCAAGGGCACGCAGGTCGACGGCGTCTATTCGGCCGACCCGCGCAAGGACAAGAACGCCAAGCGCTATGATACGCTCAGCTACATGGAAGTGCTGTCGCGCGACCTGCAGGTGATGGACGCTTCGGCGATCTCGCTTGCGCGCGAGAACCGCATCCCCATCATTGTCTTCGACATCCACAAGCCTGGCGCCTTCGCCGAGACGATGCGCGGCGAGGGCACCTTCACGATCATCAAGGACGAGGCCTGATCATGTCTGCCGATCTCAACGAGCTCGAGAAGCGCATGCATGGCGCGATGGACGCGCTGAAGAAGGAATTCGGCGGCCTGCGGACCGGCCGCGCTTCGGTCAACCTGCTCGACCCGGTGATGGTCGAGGCCTACGGCCAGCGCATGCCGCTGAACCAGGTCGGCACGGTGAGCGCACCCGAGCCTCGGCTCCTGACGGTCAGCGTCTGGGACAAGGGTCTCGTGACCCCGACCGCCAAGGCGATCCGCGAAGCCGGCCTCGGGCTCAATCCGTCGCCGGACGGCCAGATGATCCGCATTCCGATCCCGGAACTCACGACCGAGCGCCGCAACGAGCTCGCCAAGCTCGCGCACAAATATGCCGAGCAGGGCAAGGTGGCCGTCCGCAACATCCGCCGCGACGGCATGGAAGCGCTCAAGAAGGCCGAGAAGGACCGCAAAATCTCGGAAGACGAGCATCGCCAGAAGTCCGACGAGGTGCAGAAGCTCACCGACCGCTACGTCAAGCAGGTCGACGACGTGCTGGCGCACAAGGAAAAAGAGATCAAGACGGTCTGATGCCCACCGCGCCGCTGCCCGCCAGTCCCGATCATCCATCGGGACCCCAGCACGTCGCCATCATCATGGATGGCAATGGACGTTGGGCGAAGGCACGTGGCCTGCCGCGCGTTGCGGGCCATCGGCGCGGCGCCGATGCGGTACGGCGCGTGGTGCGTGGTGCCGGCGAACTGGGCATTCCCGTCCTTACACTCTTTGCCTTCTCGACGGAGAACTGGACTCGGCCCGCCGACGAGGTCGCCGACCTGATGGGCCTCCTGCGCCACTATCTGCGCAACGAACTCGAGGAGTTGCGGAAGAACGGGGCGCGGCTGAGGGTCATCGGTAACCGCGACGGGCTGGCGGCCGACATCGTGCGGGACATCGCCGATGCCGAGAAGACGACGTCCAGTAACGCGCGCATCGACGTCAATATCTGCATCAACTACGGCGCACGCGACGAGATTCTGCGCGCGACCCGGCGGATGGCGCAGAAGGTCGCGAGCGGCGAGATCACCGTCGATGGCATCGACCAGAACAGCTTCGAACGCGAACTTCTGACGGCCGGCCTGCCCGATCCGGATCTCCTGATCCGGACCAGCGGCGAGCAGAGGATCAGCAATTTCCTGCTCTGGCAATGCGCCTACTCGGAGCTGGTTTTCGTCGACACGCTGTGGCCGGACTTCGGCAAGGAACACCTGGAACAGGCCATCGTGGAGTTCCGGCGGCGTGAGCGGCGGTATGGCGGCGTCGGAAGCTGAAGCCCCTGCGCCCCGTGGCGGGCGCTTCGCCGGTCTGCTCGTACGGGCGATCTCGGCCGTCGTGCTTGGCCCGCTGCTGCTCGCGGCCGTCTGGTACGGCTATCCCTGGATCGATCTGATCGCGGCGCTGGCGGCGCCGGTCATGATCTTCGAATGGACGCGACTCACCCGCGGCGCGCCGGTTTTGCGTATGCTGGCATGGGCGTATGGGCTCGCGGCCTTGCTGGCCCTGCTGTGGCTGCGACACCAGCCGGCGTTCGGCCGCGAAACCATCCTCTGGGTGCTGATCTGCATCTGGGCGACCGATATCGGCGCCTATTTCGTCGGGCGCACCGCCGGCGGGGCCAAGCTCGCGCCGCGCATCAGCCCCGGCAAGACCTGGTCGGGTCTGATCGGCGGCATGGCCTGGGCGGCTGTGGCGAGTGCGGTGACGGGTTATGCCTTCGGGCTCGGCGAAACGGTGCATCTCGCCCTGGCAGGCGCGGCGCTCGCGGTCTTCGGGCAGGCGGGCGACCTGCTCGAATCGGCCGCCAAGCGGCGCGCCGGGGTGAAGGACAGCGGTCGTCTGATCCCGGGACATGGTGGATTGCTGGACCGGATCGACGGGCTGATGGCGGTCCTGGTCGCCGTCGCCGTCGCACGGCTTGTCGCGGGCACTTCGTGGCCCTGGACATGAGCAAGTGGGTCGCGCCTTCGCCTGAACATCCTCGGGGGATCACCATTCTCGGTTCGACCGGCTCTGTGGGGCAGAGCACGGTCGATCTGATCGAGCGGGATCCAGCACGCTACCGGGTCGAAGCGCTGGTCGCCAACAGTTCGGTCGAACTGCTGGCCGAGCAGGCGAGGCGGCTGCGGGCCCGGTTGGCCGTCGTCGCCGATCCCGGGCGCTACCGCGCGCTCAAGGAGGCCCTCTCCGGCACTGCGGTCGAGGTCGCCGCCGGCCCGGATGCCGTGGTCGAGGCAGCTTCGCGGCCGGCCGAATGGGTGATGGCGGCCGTGGTCGGCTTCGCGGGTCTCGCACCGACCCTGGTCGCCGCCCGCCGCGGCGCGATGGTGGCCCTGGCCAACAAGGAAGCGCTTGTTTGTGCAGGGCGTCTGCTGCTCGACGCCATCGAGCACTCGGGCGGCGTCCTCCTGCCGGTGGATTCCGAGCACAACGCGATCTTCCAGGTCTTCGAGCCCAACCAGCGTCATGCGGTGGACCGGCTGATCCTGACCGCTTCGGGCGGACCGTTCCGCAACTGGTCGCTGGCCGACATGGCCGACGTCACGCCCGAGCAGGCGCTGGCACATCCCAACTGGGACATGGGCGACAAGATCTCGATCGATTCGGCGACGATGATGAACAAGGGGCTCGAATTGATCGAAGCCCAGCTCCTGTTCGGCTTGCCGGAGAACCAGGTCGACATCGTCGTCCATCCGCAATCGGTCATCCATTCGATGGTGTCCTATCGAGATGGCTCCGTGCTGGCCCAGTTGGGAACGGCCGACATGCGTATCCCCATCAGCCATGCCCTGGGGTGGCCCTCGCGCATCGACGGCCCATCGGCCAAGATCGATTTCATGAGCATTCCGGCGCTCACCTTCGAGCGGCCCGATTCCGGCCGCTTTCCGTCCTTACGGTTGGCGCGCGAAGCTCTGGTGACGGGCGGCTATGCGCCCATCGTGTTGAATGCAGCGAACGAGGCGGCGGTGGCGGCTTTCCTGGCGCGCCGGATCGGCTTCCTCGACATCGCTCGCATTGTCGAGGATGTGATGGCGGGGTGGAACGGCCTCTCCGACGCGGTGGATGCCCTCCAGCAGGTGGAGGCAGCCGATCTGGAAGCGCGCAGGGCGGCTGAGGGCTTCTGCCGGGCCAAATCCCTAAGTAGTTGAAGTAAAACGATTTAAATGGTCGAGTAGGGCATGCAAAGCATCGTCAGCCTGTTTACGACATACCTACCGTACTTCTTCCTGGTTCTGACGCTCCTGGTGTTCGTTCACGAGTACGGCCACTACTGGGTCGGGCGACGGTTCGGTATCCATGCCGAGGTTTTCTCGATCGGATTCGGGCCCGAGATATTCGGCTGGACCGACCGCAACGGTACGCGCTGGAAGATCTCGATCATCCCGCTGGGCGGCTATGTGAAGTTCCTGGGCGACAACGACGCCACGAGCGCCACGCCGAGCGGCGAGCCGCTTTCTCCCAGCGAGCGCAAGCGCGCCTTCTTCAGCCAGCCGCTCTATGCGCGCGCCGCGGTCGTGCTGGGCGGGCCCATGGCCAACCTGCTTTTCGCATTCCTGCTGCTGACGGGCGTGTTCTTCTTCGCGGGCGAGCCCTATACGCCCACGACGGTTGCGGTTCAGGTCGAAGGACCCGCGGCCAGGGCCGGGCTGCGCACGGGCGACGAGATCGTCCGCCTCGCGGACAAGCGCATCGACCGCTACGAGGACATCCAGGAGGCCCAGTTCCTCTACTGGGCCAAGCCCATGCCGGTCGAATACCGCCGCGGCAACCAGCTGCTCCGGGGTGAGATCCAGCCGCAGTATTGCGAGCGCACCGACCGCTACAACAACACGCTGCGCTACGGCGACCTCGGGATCGACCAGTTCATCCGCCCCGTGGTCGGTGGCTTCACCGCGAACAGCCCGGCCGAGGCCGCGGGGCTCAAGGTCGGTGATCTTCTGGTGGCGATCGACGGCAAGCCGGTCGAATATTTCTCCCGCATCCCCGAACTGATCGGCAAGAGTGGCGGCCAGCCCGTGCAGGTCAAGTACGAGCGCGAAGGGCGCTACGGCGAGACGACCATCACGCCCATCGTCGACAAGACCGTCGATTGTGCCGGCAAGGAGCAGATTGTCGGGCGCCTTCGCGTGCGTCCCGCGGCGGTGACCGAGTTGCGCCAGCATGGCGTGATCGGCGCCATGGGAGCGGGTGTGCGCGCCGTGTGGGGCATGACTTCCATGTTCTATACGTCCATGGGACAGATCCTGACCGCGACGCGGCCTGTGGATGAACTGGGCGGGCCGATCCGCATCGCCAAGGCGGCGGGCGAGGCGTCCTACGCCGGCTGGGCGGGTATTCTCAATCTCGTCATCGCGTTGTCCGTGGTGCTCGGCATCTTCAATTTGCTGCCGGTGCCCATGCTCGATGGCGGCCATCTCGCGATGTATGCCTATGAAGCCGTGCGCGGAAAGCCGCTGAGCCTTCGCGCACAGGAAGTGGGACTGAAGCTCGGATTCGCACTGGTGATCGGCATGGCGCTGATCGCAACTTTCAATGACATCAGGCTTTTGCTGCGCTGAGTTGAGGCGTTGGCGCTGCTTCGCAACTGGGGACAAAAGGGGTGGCTTAGAACCCCTTGCCGGTCTAGAAAGCTGCGTTCACGTTTTTGACCATCGGCAGGTCTGACTGGCGCCGGGGGTGAGTTTGATCTTTCGTTGGGCCGTACTGGCCATTGTTGCAATCCTGTCCTTGAGCGCGCCGGCACACGCCCAACGTGGTGCTGCGGCCGGCGGTACGATTGCCGGAATTCAGATCCAGGGAAATGTCCGCGCGGAGCCGGAAACCATCCGCTCCTATCTGCAGCTCAAGGTCGGGGAGCCTTTCGATGCGGCCGCGGCCGACCGCTCGCTGAAAGCGCTGTTCGCGACCGGGCTGTTCTCGGACGTCGTGATCGAGATGCAGGGGTCCACCCTCGTTGTGAAGGTGACCGAGAATCCGATCATCAATCGCGTCGCGTTCGAGGGGAACAGCAAGATCGAGGACGACAAGCTGCGCGACGAAGTGCAGTCGAAGCCTCGTCAGGTCTATACCCGCGCGCGCGTGCAGGCGGACGTTGATCGGATCCTGACGATCTACCGGCGCAGTGGCCGCTACAATGCCTCCGTCGAGCCCAAGATCATCAACCTGGAGCAGGGCCGCGTCGACCTGGTTTTCGAGATCAACGAGGGCGATGTCACCGGCGTGAAGCGCATCAGCTTCGTCGGCAACGAAGCCTTTGGCGACGGCACGCTGCGCGGCAAGATGCGGACCTCCGAGAGTGCCTGGTGGCGTTTCCTGTCGTCGGACGACCGCTTCGACCCGGACCGGATGAACCTCGATCGCGAGCTTCTGCGTAAATTTTATCTGTCGGAGGGGTATGCCGACTTCCGCGTGGTTTCTGCGGTCGCTGAGCTGGCGCCCAACCGCGAGGGCTTCTTCATTACCTTCACGATCAGTGAGGGGCCGCGCTACAAGTTCGGCAAGGTCGACGTCACCAGCCGCTTCCAGGGTCTCGATACCGACGTTCTGCAGACCTTCCTCACCATCGCCCCGGGAGACTGGTACGATGCCGATGCCGTCGAGAAGTCGGTTTCCAACATCCAGGAGGCGGTGGGCTCGCTGGGCTACGCCTTCGTGGAAGTGCGCCCGAACATCCGGCGCAACAAGGACAACGATACCGTCGACGTGATTTTCGACGTCCAGGAAGGCCCCCGCGTCTACGTCGAGCGCATCAACATCTCGGGCAACACCCGTACGCTCGATAAGGTCATCCGGCGCGAGTTTCGCTTGGCCGAGGGCGATGCGTTCAGCACAGCCAAGGTCCGACGCAGCCAGCAGCGCCTCCGGAACCTGGGATTCTTCGAGAAAGTCGACGTATCGGCCGCGCCGGGTTCGTCGCCGGACAAGACGAACCTCGAAGTCCAGGTGGTCGAGCAGAGCACGGGCGAAATCTCGTTCGGCGCCGGTTACTCGACGACCGCCGGCATCGTCGGTGACATCGCGATCAAGGAACGTAACCTGCTGGGCAAGGGGCAGGAGGCACGCCTCGGCCTCTCGCTTGGTACGCTCAGCACCTCGATCGACCTGGGTTTCACCGAGCCCTACTTCATGGATCGGCAGGTCTCGGCCGGTTTCGACCTCTTCCGGACGTCGAACGATCGCCAGTCGGTCGCGAGCTACAGCGACCGCAGCCTGGGCTTTGCCCTGCGCGGCGGCTGGGCCTACTCCGAGGATATCCGGCAGATCGTCCGGTATACGCTCCGGCAGACGGACATCTACAACGTCCAGCCCTGGGCCTCGCCGCTCATCCAGCAGAGTTCGGGCACTCAGGTCGTTTCCGAAGTCTCCGAGACGATTCTGTGGGATACCCGTGACGTCCGTCTCAATACGACCAAGGGCTTCATGGTGCGCAACTCGATCGCCGCAGCCGGCTTGATCGGAACGGAGCAGTATCTGCGCACCACGGCCGACGCGGTTTATTACAAGTCGCTGTTCGAGGATTTCGTCTGGTCGATCGGCGCTTCGGCCGGTCTCGTGTTGCCCTACAACGGATCCTACATCCGCCTGAACAATCTGTTCTTCATCGGCGGCGACACGATGCGCGGCTTCACGGTCGGCGGTATCGGCCCCCGCGACGGGAACACGACGGACTCTGTCGGTGGTCAGTACTACTACACCGCCACGACCGAGCTCTCCTATCCGCTGCCGCTGATTCCGAAGGAGGTCGGCCTTCTGGGCAAGGCGTTCGTGGACATTGGCTCGCTGTGGGGCGTCCAGGCGCAGAGCTATGGCGCGACATCGGTTCTGACCAGCCAGTTGATGCGCGTTTCTACCGGTGTCGGCGTCCAGTGGGTATCGCCCTTCGGTCCCATCCGCATCGACTACGCGGTCCCGATCCAATACGAGTCGTGGGACAAGCAGCAAGCCGTGCGGTTCAGCTTCGGCACGCGCTTCTGAGCGGGAAGAGGCCACGGTCATGAACGCCCACACCGAGAATGCCGGCGCCGTCACGGCGACATCCGTCGACATAAAGCGGATCCTGCAGATGATCCCGCATCGCTACCCGATGCTGATGGTCGACAGGGTGGTCGACATGAAGCTCGACCAGAGCGCGGTGGGCATCAAGAACGTCAGCATCAACGAGCCTTTCTTTCAGGGGCATTTCCCCTCCGAACCGGTCATGCCGGGCGTTCTGGTCGTCGAGGCGATGGCCCAGACGGCCTGCGTTCTCGTGGTTTCGACTTTCGGTTCCGATTCCGAGGGCAAGCTGGTCTACTTCATGTCGATCGACGGGGTGCGCTTCCGCCGCCCGGTCGTGCCGGGCGACCGCCTCGAGCTGCACGTCCAGAAGATGCAGAGCCGCGCCAATGTCTGGAAATTCTCCGGCAAGGCGATGGTCGAGGGCAAGGTTGCCGCCGAAGCGACCTTCGCCGCGATGATCCGCGATCGCTAGACCGTAGACGAACAGGGAGGGGGAAGATGCCCGATACCCAGGCCGCCAACTATCGCATGCTGCACACGATGATCCGCGTTCGGGATCTCGACAAGTCGCTGGCCTTCTACACAGGACCGATGGGCATGAAGCTGCTGCGCAAGCGCGACGTTCCGGATGGCAAGTACAGCCTGGCTTTCGTGGGCTACGGCGAGGAACCGGAGCATTGCGTCGTCGAGCTCACCCACAACTGGGATCAGGAAAAGCCCTACGAGCTGGGCACCGGCTTCGGCCATCTCGCAGTCGGAGTGCCCGACGCGTACAAGCTCTGCGAGGAAGTCACCAAGGCCGGCGGCAAGGTCACGCGCCCGGCGGGCCCGGTGAAGTTCGGTACGACCGTGATCGCCTTCGTGGAAGACCCCGACGGCTACAAGATCGAGCTGATCGAGCGTAAAGGCTGAGCTTCGCTCAGCCTTGGGAAGCGGCAGGATATTGCCCTCGGCAATGTCCGGGAGCGTCGAAGGAAGAAAAGCCACTCGAAGCTCAAGCTGCTTTCATCCAATGAAAAAAGGCCCGCATCGCGGGCCTTAATTCGTTGAGGCGATCGGGGCCTAGAAAAACCGCCAGCTGGAGACGATCAGCGTCAGCACCGCGCCGGTGACTCCGGCGATGGCGACGAACAGCCACGTCCGGGCGCCGTTGGCGCGGAAATTATCATTGGCCGGCGGACCGAGCCGCACGACGCGCTGCCTGGTCCTCGGTGTCTGGACGGCCGCCCAGGATGTTTCCCCCCGGTGCGGCCCAAACGATGATTTCACCATGTCGCTTCCCTCCCGGAGAGCGAACTAGCCCCGCATGTGAAGCGGCTTGTAGGGGCGTTCGGTCTGTCCGTTGTAGAGCTGCCGGGGACGGCCGATCTTCTGGTCCGGATCCTCGATCATCTCGTTCCACTGCGAAATCCAGCCGACCGTGCGCGCCACCGCGAAGAGAACGGTGAACATGGAGGTCGGGATGCCGATCGCGCGGAAAATGATGCCCGAGTAGAAGTCGACGTTCGGATAGAGCTTCTTCGAGACGAAGTAGTCGTCCTTGAGCGCGATCTGCTCCATTTCCATGGCCAGCTCGAGCAGCGGGTCGTGGGTGATGCCGAGCGAGGTCAGTACTTCGTGGCAGGTCTGGCGCATGACCTTGGCGCGCGGATCGTAGTTCTTGTAGACGCGATGGCCGAAGCCCATCAGGCGGGTGTGGTCGGCCTTGTCCTTCACGCGCGACAGGAAGCCCGGGATGTTCTGCTTGCCGCCGATCTCGTGCAGCATGTTGATGACGGCCTCGTTGGCGCCACCATGGCTCGGGCCCCACAGCGAGGCGATGCCCGCCGCGATGCAGGCGAACGGGTTGGCGCCGGATGAGCCCGCGAGGCGGACGGTCGAAGTCGAAGCGTTCTGCTCGTGATCGGCGTGGAGCATGAGGATGCGGTCCATCGCCTTCTCGACGATCGGGTTCACCTCGTACTCCTCGGCCGGAACCGAGAACATCATGCGCAGGAAGTTGGCGGCGTAGGACAGGTCGTTGCGCGGATAGACGAACGGCTGGCCGACCGAATACTTGTAGGCCATCGCCGCGATGGTCGGCATCTTGGCGACCAGGCGGTACGACGCGACCATGCGCTGGTGCGGGTCATGGATGTCGAGCGAGTCGTGATAGAAGGCCGAGAGGGCGCCGACGACGCCGCAGCAGATCGCCATCGGATGGGCGTCGCGACGGAAGCCGCGATAGAACTGGCTGAGCTGCTCGTGAACCATCGTGTGGTTCGTGATGTCCTTTACGAACTTGTCCTTCTGCGCCTTGTTCGGGAGGTCGCCCTTCATCAGCAGGTAGGCGACTTCCATGAAGTCGCTCTGCTCGGCAAGCTCCGAGATGTTGTAGCCGCGATGGAGGAGGAGGCCTTCGTCGCCGTCGATATAGGTGATCTTCGAGCCGCACGAACCGGTCGAGGTGAAGCCGGGGTCGTAGGTGAACATCCCCGAATCGCCGTAGAACTTGCGGACATCGACCAGGCGCGGCCCCATGGTGCCGTGGATGATCGGCATCTCATAGGTCTTGCCGGTTTCGTTGTCGGTAAGCGTCGCGGTCGATTTGGCCATGGGGTGAACTCTTTCGCAGGCTCGATTCGGGCAAGGCGCGTGCACCCCGCGGGGTACCGTTCGCCGGTTCGCCGGCACCCTAACAAGCCCCCAAAGAAGGCGCAATTGTGCAGCCGCACCGCTATTTCGCGAGGCGTAGAAAACGCGGCAGGCGGCCATCGAGAAGAACCAGGGCGAGCCCGATCAGCAGCATGCCGGCAAACTGTTGCGGCTGCAGCCGCTCGCCGAGGACCCATGCGCCGAGTCCGATCGCCGTCACTGGTATCAGGAACGTCACCAGGAGCAGGTTGGTCGGTCCGGCCACTGCAAGAATGCGGAAATACAGGACATATGCGAGCGCGGTCGACAGCAGAGCGAGGCCCATGAGCGCCGACCAGGTTGGGAACGAAGGCGGGGCCCGCAATTCCCAGGGCCGGTCGACCATCAGCATGATCGGCAGAATCAACATGGCGCTTGCCGTGACCTGGCCGGCCGCCGCGTCGAGCGGCGCCACGCCCAACCGGCTGAAGCGCCGTCCGAAGACGCCGGCGAAGGCATAGGAGAGGGCGGCGCCGAGGCAGGCGAGCTGACCGGCGATGTCTGGCGCTGCGATGATCGCCCGAGGCCCCATCAATACCACGACGCCGCCGAGACCGAGCAGCAAGGCTCCGAACTTGAGTCCGCCGATCCGTTCTTCGCGTGCGATGAAGTGTCCGACCAGCAGGCTGAAGAGGGGCGTCGTTGCGTTCAGGATCGAGGCGAGACCGGAGGCGATCTGCGTCTGCCCCCAGAAGATCAGGCCGAAGGGCAGAAGATTGTTGAGCATGCCCATCGCGGCGAAGGAGCGCCACGGCGTGCCACGCCGGAAGAGTGGCCGGTCGGCCATGACGAGCACGACGTTCAGTGCAAGGGCCGCCAAGGCGACACGGCAGAATACCACCGTCAGCGGCTGCAGTTCGGCCAGCGCCACCTTGGCGAAGAAGAACGATCCGCCCCACAGGACGGACAGCGACAGCAACCAAATCCAGACGCGCGTACTCATCCGCTCAGCCTGCGGGCCGCGGGCGCCGGGTTCTATCCGGTAGCCGCCAGCAATCGCGCCTCGTCTCCGGGCACCGCTACTCTTAACTCTGGACCTGCACCTTTGCCCAGGTGTCCCGCAGGTCGATCGTGCGGTTGAACACCAGAGCCTTCGACCGGCTCGCCAGGTCCGGGCAGAAATAGCCCAGCCGCTCGAACTGCACCGCTTCCCCTTCAGGCGTCTCTGCCAATGAGGGCTCCAGCAGCGCGCCCGACAGGACTTCGAGCGAGCCTGGATTCAGGTCGGCGTCGAGATCGCCACCGGCGCCCGGGTCAGGGCGGCTGAAGAGCGTGCTGTACAATCGGACTTCGGCGGGAAGTGCATCCCGGGCAGACACCCAGTGCAGGGTGGCCTTTACCTTTCGGCCGTCCGGCGCGTTACCGCCGCGGCTCGCCGGATCGTAGGTGCAACGCAGTTCGACCACGTTGCCCTCGGCGTCCTTGACCACCTCGCGGCAGGTGACGAGATAGGCGTAGCGCAGCCTGACTTCCCGCCCCACCGCCAGCCGGAAGAATTTGTTCGACGGATTCTCCATGAAGTCGTCGCGCTCGACGAAGATTTCCCGGCCGAAGCGAAGAGTGCGCGTGCCGGCGGCCGGATCCCCCGGATGGTTGACGGCCTCCAGCTCTTCGACGTGATCTTCGGGGAAGTTCTCGATTACCAGCTTGAGCGGCCGCAGGACGGCCATGCGCCGATACGCCACCTGATTGAGATGGTCGCGGATCGCGTGATCGAACATGGCGAGATCGACGACGCTGTTGGCCTTGGACATGCCGATGCGCCGAACGAAGTCGCGGATCGCCTTCGGCGGCACGCCGCGGCGGCGCAGGCCTGCCAGGGTCGGCATGCGCGGATCGTCCCAACCGTTCACGATGCCGCGCCGTACCAGATCGGTCAGGTGGCGCTTGGAAAGGACGGTGTAGCCGATATTGAGGCGGGCAAATTCGGTCTGGCGCGGCCGCCCCGGCACCGGCAGGTGGTCGAGGAACCAGTCGTAGAGGGGACGATGGTCCGCGAATTCCAAGGTGCAAAGCGAGTGCGTGACATGTTCCAGGGCGTCGGACTGGCCATGCGCGAAATCATAGGTCGGGTAGATGCACCACTCAGTGCCCGTACGCGGGTGAGACGCGTGCAGGATGCGATACAGGACGGGATCGCGCATGTTGATGTTGCCGGACGCAAGGTCGATCTTTGCGCGCAACACGCAGGCGCCGTTGGGAAATTTGCCGGCGCGCATGTCGCGAAACAGGTTGAGATTCACTTCCACCGAGCGGTCGCGATCTGGCGAGGCGCGGCCCGGTTCGGTCAGCGTGCCGCGCATTGCCCGCATCTCGTCGGGCGGGGTGTCGTCGACATAGGCGAGGCCGGAGCGGATGAGATGCTCGGCCCAGTCGTACAATGTCTGGAAATAGTCCGACGCATGGTGCAGATGCTCGCCCCAGTCGAAGCCGAGCCACCGTACGTCCCGCTTGATGCCGTCGATGTATTCCTGCTCCTCCTTTACGGGGTTGGTGTCGTCGAAGCGAAGGTGGCAGCGGCCGCCATATTCGGTCGCAAGTCCGAAATTCAGGCAGATGGACTTTGCGTGGCCGAGATGCAGATAGCCGTTCGGTTCCGGTGGAAAGCGCGTAACGATGCTCTGCACTTGTCCGCGGGCGAGATCGGATTGAACGAGGTCCCGTATGAAATCCCGGGCCTCTTCGTTCCCAGTGGCCTCCGGCATCGGCTTCTTGTCATCCATTACCTGTCTCCCGATCAAGCGGCAGCCGCCAGCAAGCGCACCTTGCTCTCGGCGGGCCCGAGCGCGGCCAGCACTTCGAAGATGCCGGGCGAAGTGGTCGAGCCGGTCAGCGCGACACGGAGCGGCTGGGCGACCTGGCCGAGCTTCAGCCCGTTCTCCTCGGCGAACTTGCGCACGGCTTCTTCGATCGCCTTTTCACTCCAGTCGCTCGCCTGCGGCTCCAGCGCCGGCGCGAGCTTGGCCATGACGGTGCGGGCGTCGGGCGTCAGCACGCCGAGCGCCTTGTCGTCGGAGATCGGCGGTGCGCCGGTGCGTGCGTAGAAAGCAAGACTGTCGGCGAGTTCGACCAGCGTGCGCGCGCGCGGCTTCACGCCGTTCAGGCCGCGCATGATGCGCTCGCGGCCGGCGTCGTCGACCTTGCCGCCAAGCTTCTCCTCGATGCGCGGCAGCACCAGCGGCAGCAACTCGGCATCCGGCGTCTCGCGCAGGTAGTGCGCATTGAGGTTGGTGAGCTTGGCCATGTCGAAGCGCGAGGCCGAGCGGCCAACGCCGTCGAGGTCGAACCATTCGATCGCCTGCGCCGTCGAGATGATCTCGTCGTCGCCATGGCCCCAGCCCAGCCGCAGCAGGTAGTTGCGCAGCGCCGCCGGCAGGAAGCCCATGTCGCGATAGGCGTCGACGCCGAGCGCGCCGTGGCGCTTGGAGAGCTTGGCCCCGTCGGGTCCGTGGATCAGCGGGATATGGGCGTAGACCGGCTCGGGCCAGCCCATGGCGCGGATGATCTGGAGCTGGCGGAAAGCGTTGTTCAGGTGATCGTCGCCGCGGATCACGTGCGTCACGCCCATGTCGTGGTCGTCGACGACGACGGCCAGCATGTAGGTCGGCGTGCCGTCGGCGCGCAGCATGATCATGTCGTCGAGCTGGGCGTTCTCGACAGTAACCTCGCCCTGCACGGCGTCCTTGATGACAGTCTGGCCGGTCTGCGGCGCCTTCAGGCGAACGACCGGCTTCACGCCGGCGGGCGCCTCCTTCGGGTCGCGGTCGCGCCAGCGGCCGTCGTAGCGCATCGGCTTGCCGGCGGCCTTCTGCGCCGCGCGCATCTCGTCGAGCTCCTGCGGCGAGGCATAGCAGTGATAGGCATGGCCCTTGGCCAGCATCTCGAGCGCGACTTCGGCGTGACGCGCGGCCCGCGAGAACTGGTAGGTGACCTCGCCGTCCCAGGGCAGGCCGAGCCACGACAGGCCGTCGAGGATCGCGGCGATCGCGGGCTCCGTCGAGCGCGCGCGATCGGTGTCCTCGATGCGCAGCAGGTACTTGCCGCCGTGGTGTCTGGCGAACAGCCAGTTGAACAGGGCCGTGCGGGCGCCGCCGATGTGGAGGTAGCCGGTCGGCGAGGGGGCGAAGCGGGTTACGACGGTCATCGGCCTGGGAACTTGTGCGGGGTGAGTGCGATTTCGCCGCATTTAGGGCTAAAAAGCGCGCCGTAGGTAGGCGAGCGTCCCAAACGTGTCAAACCCACGCGTCTGGATCCTGGAGCAGCTGGACGCCGAGCGCGGCCGGTGGATGCTGTGGCTGCCCGTCGCGCTGGGGCTGGGCATCGCTGTCTATTTCGAACTGCCGAGTGAACCCGCTCTCTGGGTAGGGCCGGCACTGGCGGCCGTTGCGACGGCCCTCGCTGTCCTGTCGCCCGCTGGAAGCCTGGCGCGGGCGCTGGCTATCGGCGCGGTTGCCACCTCCACGGGCTTGGGCCTTGTTGCCTGGCGCACCGCGAGCCTCGCGGCTCCCACGCTCAGTCGGCCCCTGTTCAGCCTCAACGTCGAGGGAAGAGTAAGCGACATCCAGCGGCTGCCCGATGGTGTGCGCGTGGTGCTCGAAGGCGTGCGCCTCAGGGGCAACGGCGTGCCGCCGCCGGAGATGATGCCGGCGAAGGTGCGCGTAACGCTGAATCGCGGTGCGCCACCGCTTACCATCGGCGACCGGCTGCTGGTTCTGGCCAATCTCTCGCCGCCGGCCGGCCCCGCGTCGCCCGGCGCTTTCGATTTCCAACGCGTCGCCTGGTACCAGCAGCTCGGCGCCGTCGGCTACGCGCTGGCGCCCGCGACGGTGATCGAGCGCGGCAAGCCCGACGGCTTCGTGCGCACGCTCGACGCGCTGCGCACCGATCTGGCCGCGCGCATCCTGAAGGTGCTGCCGGGGCCCGCGGGCGGTGTGGTGGCGTCGCTGCTGGTGGGTGAGCAGACCGCCGTCGACAAGGACGTGGCGCAGGCGATGCGCGATTCGGGCCTGGCGCACATCCTGTCGATCTCGGGCCTGCACATCGTCTTCGTCGTCGGCCTCGTGATGGGTATCGTCCGCTACGGCATAGCGCTCGCGCCGGCATTGGCTCTGCGCATCGACACCAAGAAGGTGGCGGCCGTGCTCGCGCTGATGGCGGCGCTGTTCTACACGGCGCTCGCGGGCGCTCCCGTGCCGGCGCAACGCGCCTGCGCGATGGCGGCCTTCGCGCTGCTGGCCATCCTGCTCGACAGCACGGCGCTGTCGCTGCGTCTTGTTGCCTGGTCGGCGGTGATCGTCCTCCTCATCGCGCCGGAATCGCTGACCGGCGCGTCCTTCCAGATGTCATTCGCCGCCGTCGTCGCCTTGATTGCCGGCTGGGAATCGGCGGCGCCCCTGCGTCGCCGTCTGCACGAGCGAGCCGAACTCTCGCATCATCGCTGGGCATGGCGCATCGGCGCGGCGATCGCCGCCAGCCTCCTCACGACCCTGATCGCCTCGGTCGCCACTGGTGCCTTCGCGGCCTACCACTTCAACCGCCTGTCATTGCTCGGCGTCGTCGCCAACCTGCTGGGCGTGCCGCTCACCGGCTTCTGGATCATGCCGTGGGGCCTGCTGGCGATGCTGCTGATGCCGTTCGGTCTGGAAGCCTTCGCGCTGGTGCCGATGGGCTGGGGCGTCGATGCGCTGAACGCCATCGCCTTCCATGTCGCGGCATGGCCCGAATCCGCGGTTCTTGTGCCGTCGCTGCCCGGTGCGAGCCTGTGGCTGCTCACGGCCGGCGGTCTGTGGCTCTGCCTGTGGCAGAGACGCTGGCGCTATGCCGGACTGCCCGTGGTCGTGATTGGCCTGATGCTCGGTCCGCCGCCCGCGCCCGACCTGCTGATGAGTGAGGACGGTCGCGTGCTCGGCCTGCGCGACGAGAAAGGCGTCGTCCACGTGGCCTCGGCACGAACCGACCGGTTCGTGAGCGATTCGTGGGCACGGCGGCAGGGGCAGGAGGGCGCCAAACGCTGGACCGTCAGCGCCGACGAGCAGGCGTCCGGCCTCGGCTGCAACACCGGTCTCTGTCGATGGCGCAAGGGACCGTGGCGCATCGCGATGGTGAGCGACGAGAGGCGGCTCGCCGAGGCCTGCGGCTCGGCCGACATCGTGCTCGCGACTGTCGATGCTCAGGCGCGCTGCCGGGGACCGCGCCTCGTGATCGATCGGCGCGACGCCTGGAAGGAAGGAGCGCATGCGCTGTGGCTGGACGATCTCACGGTGAGGCGCGAGACCGCGAACGGCCGCCGCGGCGACCGTCCGTGGGTGCCCAACAGTTCGATGCGCCAGGGCGCGGTCAAGGCACCGGGTGCCTGACGCTGACGTCCCGGTCAGTGATAGCGGCGATAGAGTCCGGCGAGGCGGCCCTGGATCTTGACCCTGTCGGGGCCGAAAATCCGCGTCTCGTAGGCGGCGTTGGCGGGCTCGAGTGCGACCGACGCGCCCTTCTTGCGCAGACGCTTGAGCGTCGCCTCGGTGTCGTCGATCAGCGCCACGACGATCTCGCCAGTCTCGGCGGTGTCGGAACTCTTGATGATGGCGATGTCGCCGTTCTGGATGCCGGCGTCGATCATCGAGTCGCCCTGGACTTCCAGGCAATAATGGGCACCCGAGCCCAGCAGTGAGACGGGAACGTCGACGGTCGTGGAATTGTCGCGCAGCGCCTCGATCGGTGTGCCGGCGGCGATCCGGCCGTAGAGCGGGAGGCTGAGCGCCTGGGCCTCATTGGCGGCCTGGATGGCGCCGGCCAGCGGCACGCGGTCGGCGCGCACGATCTGGGGCACGAAGCCTTCGCGGGTTTCGGAGAAGCCGGCACGGCGTGCGTCGGCCAGCAGAGGGGTGACGTTCGGTGCCGGGAGGGCCGCGCTCTCGGGCAGCTTCACGACCTGCAGCGCGCGCGCTCGATGGGGCAGCCGCCGCAGGAAGCCGCGCTCCTCGAGCCCGGTGATCAGGCGATGGATGCCTGACTTGGACTTCAACCGCAGCGCTTCCTTCATCTCGTCGAAGGAAGGAGACACGCCATCGTCGTTGAGCCGCTTGTTGATGAACAGGAGCAGTTCGTTTTGCTTGCGGGTTAGCACCGTCTTCTCCCCAGAACGCCTACCGGATTTAGGAACAAATCCTGAAACCCGGCACATGTTCTAGTTTAGTTCCGCATAAACGTCAACTTATCCCAAGGAGAACCGGGATCAGTAGCCGCCCGAAAGGCTTTGGAGATCGACAACCTGCACGGTGTCTCCCGCCTTGCGCGCGGGATCGTGGGGCGGACGGACCATCAGCCCATCGCATGCCGCCAGCACCGACAGCATAGAACTGTCCTGAACGGGATGGGGGTCGACAGTGAGCGATCCGTCGCCGGAACGAGCGAGGCGCGAGCGCACATAGTCCTCGCGCTGGTCGTTCTGCTTCACGTCGACCGCGAGGCGGGCGGGCACGGTACGCACGAGATCGCCGGCCTGGCCCAACATGCGCTCGAGCGCGGGCTTCAGGAACAGGAGCGCGCAGACCATCGTGGAAACAGGGTTACCCGGCAGGCCGAGCACACGGGCACGATCGCGCGCCGCGAACATCAGCGGCTTGCCCGGGCGCATGGCGATCTTCCAGAAATCCATGTCGAAGCCCTGCGCCTTCAGCGCGTCCTGGACGAGATCGTGGTCGCCGACCGAGGCGCCGCCCAGGGTGATCAGCAGGTCATGCTGCGCGCCGGCTTCTATGCAGCGTTCGATCAGCTTCGCGTCGTCGCGCGCGATGTCGAACAGGGTGGGCTCGCCGCCCCAGCCACGCACGAGGGCCGCGACGGCAATGCCTGAGGAGGAGACGATCTGGTTCCGGCCCACCGGCTCGCCCGGCATCACGAGTTCATCGCCGGTCGAGAGGATCGCGACGCGCGGCTTGCGATGGACCGAGAGCCAGGGATGGTTCATGGCGGCGGCCAGCGCCACGTCGCGCGTGGTGAGCGTCCGGCCCGCCGCCAGCGGCGAAGCGCCCGCACTGAAGTCGAGGCCGGCCTTGCGGATATGACGACCGACGCGCGGCGGGTCTAGGATGGTGATCTTCGCACCATCCGCTTTCGTGTCTTCCTGGATCACGATTGAATTTGCGCCCATCGGCAGCGGGCCGCCGGTGAAGATGCGCACGGTCTCGCCGGGCTGCAGCGCGTGGTCGTAGGACCCGCCGGCCGGCGCCTGGCCCACGAGTGTCAGCACCGCCGGGACGGCCGGCACGTCGGCCGCTCGCACCGCATATCCGTCCATCGCCGAGAGGTCGGCCGGCGGCTGCGTCAGCCGCGCCCGCGGCGGCACGGCGAGCACGCGGCCGGCTGCGTCGGCGACGGATACGGTTTCCGAGGGAAGCGCCTCGAAGGCCGCTATCACGCGGGCATGGGCATCACGAACGGAGAGCATTCCCGGCTTCATCGAGCTTCCCATGTCCCCGACTTGCCGCCGGACTTGTGGAGGAGCTTCACCTCGGAGATCACCATGCCGCGGTCGACCGCCTTGCACATGTCGTAGACGGTGAGGGCGGCGACGGACGCCGCCGTCAGCGCTTCCATCTCGACGCCGGTGCGGCCCTTCAGCCTGCAGGTCGCCTCGATGTCGACGGCCTTGCGCTTCGGGTCGAGCGACAGCTTCACGTCGACCGAGGACAGCGACAGCGGATGGCAGAGCGGAATCAGGTCGGGCGTCTTCTTGGCCGCCATGATGCCGGCGAGCTGGGCCACCGCCAGCACGTCGCCCTTCTTGGCCTTCTTGTCGCGAATCAGCTTGAGGGTCGCGGCCTGCATGATGACGCTGGCGCGGGCCATGGCGACGCGCTCCGTGATCTCCTTGTCGCCGACATCGACCATGCGGGCGTTGCCACCCTCGTCGAAGTGGGTGAGCGCCGCGCCGGTCTTCGGCTTTGTCCCGCCTCGCTTCATGCCGCCTCGCGCACCAGGATCTCGCGCACCGCCGCCTCGACGTCGGGCTTTCGCATGAAGCTCTCGCCGATCAGGAACGCCGAGGCGCCGACCTTGGCCATGCGGGCGAGATCGGCAGGGGAGCCGAGGCCGCTTTCGGCGACCAGCACGCGGTCCTTCGGCACCATCGGCGCCAGCTTCTCGGTGGTCGCGAGATCTACCGCGAGGGTCTTGAGGTTGCGGTTGTTCACGCCGATCAGGTCGGCGTCGACCTTGAGCGCGCGCTCCAGCTCCTCGCCGTCATGCACCTCGACCAGCACGTCCATGCCCCACTTGTGCGCGAGCTTCGCCAGCTCCGCGGCCATCGCGTCGTCGAGGCAGGCCATGATCAGCAGGATGCAGTCGGCGCCGAGCGCGCGGGCTTCCGGCACCTGGTAGGGATCGATCATGAAATCCTTGCGCAGCACCGGCAGCTTCACCGCCGCGCGCGCTTGTATGAGGAACTCGTCCTTGCCCTGGAAGTAGGGCTCGTCGGTCAGGATCGACAGGCAGGTCGCGCCGCCGCGCTCGTAGGAGCGGGCGAGGGAGGGCGGATCGAAGTCCGGCCGGATCAGGCCCTTGCTGGGCGAGGCCTTCTTGATCTCGGCGATCAGGCCATAGCGGCCCTCGGCGATCGTGGCCTTGAGCGCCCGGGCGAAGCCGCGGGGCGAATCGGTGTCGCGAGCCAGGTTCTCGATCACCCTGAGCGAGCGTTGCGAGATGCGCCCTGCCACATGGCGCTTCTTGTCGGCAACGATCCGGTCGAGCGTGTCGCTCATGCGCAAATCCTTTTCAATATCGCCAGCGCTTCGCGAGCCTTGCCGCTGTCGATCGACTGGGCGGCCATGGCGGCGCCCTCCTTCAGGTCCCGTGCCTTGCCCGCGACCATGATCGCGGCGGCGCTGTTCAGCAGAACGATGTCGCGGAAGGCATTCTTCTCGCCGCCCAGCAGGGTGTGGATCGCCTCGGCATTGTGCGCCGCGTCGCCGCCCTTCAGCTGGTCGAGCGTGGCGCGCTTCACGCCGATCTCTTCCGGCGCGATCTCGATCTCGGTCACCTTGCCGTTTTCCAGCGAGGCGGCCCAGCTCGCGGTCGTGGTGGTGAGTTCGTCCATGCCATCCTGGCCGTTCACGACCAGCGCGCGTTCGAGTCCCAGTTGGCCCAGCGCCTCCGCGACGGGCCTGAGCCAGCGGCGATCGAACACGCCCACGAGCTGGCGCGTCACCAGGGCGGGGTTCGACATCGGGCCCAGCAGATTGAAGATGGTGCGCGAGGGCGCCAGCTCGACCCGCGGGCCGGCGACGTTGCGCATGGCGCTGTGATGGCGCGGCGCCATCAGGAAACAGACCCTGGCTTCGACCAGCGCCTTCTCCAGCGCCTCGATCGGCACTTCGAGGCCGATGCCCAGGGCGGACAGGACGTCGGCCGCACCGGACTTCGAGGTGAAGGCGCGGTTGCCATGCTTGGCGACCGGGATGCCGGCGCCGGCCACCACGAAGGCCGAGCAGGAGGAGACGTTGTAGGTGCCGTGGTGGTCGCCACCGGTGCCTACGATGTCGATCGTGCCCTCCGGCGCTTTCACGCGCAGCACCTTGGCGCGCAGGGCGCGCGAGCCGCCGGCCAGTTCCTCGGCCGTCTCGCCGCGGACCTTCAGGCCCATCAGGAAGGCGCCCATCTGGGCCGGTGTCGCGTCGCCCGACGTCATGATGTCGAACGCGCGTTCCGCCTCGTCGATGCCGAGGGTCTCGCCGTTGCCTACCTTGGCCAGAAGGCCGCGAAAATCGTCGATGTCGCCGCTCACCGGAACCCCGTACTTTTGCCTCTTGCCGGTTCGGCCGGCGGGCGCGAAGCTATATCACATGGCACAAGAACTCATCCTCAAGGTCACTGGCATGGATTGCGACGGCTGCGTGAAGGCCGTCACCCGGGCCGCCACCGGCGCCGGCACCGCGCCTCTCTCCGTCGATCTCAAGAGCGGGGAGATGCGTCTTCCCAAGGGCGCGGACGTCCCGGCGATCACCAAGGCGATCCAGCGGGCAGGCTTCGGCGTCGCAGCCTGAACGGCTAAGGTGCTGGCACCCCCGCGGACACCCGCCGCATGTGAGAAAGCTGCCGTAACAGGCAGATTTTAAATGAAAAATTGCGGACGGCGAGTAGCCCTTGGCTACTCGATCTTGACGCCTGCGTCCTGAATGATCTTGCGCCACTTGGTGTTTTCGATGGCGATGTATGCCTCGAATTCCTGGCGAGATTCCTTTGCAGGCACGAAGGAGAGGCTCTTCATCTTCTCCAGCACCTCGGGATCCTTGAGGATGCGCATGACCTCGGCGCTGAGCTTGTCGAGGATGGGCTCCGGTGTCTTCCCGGGCGCAGAAAGGCCGATCCAGCCTACCGCGACGACGCCCTGGATGCCCTGCTCGGCGACGGTCGGCACGTCCGGCAGGAAGGGCGAGCGGCGTTCGTCGGCGATGCCGATGGCCTTTACCTTGCCGGACCGCACCGGCCCGACGGCGCCGGGAACGGCGTCCGACAGGAGCTGGATGTCGCCGCTCTGCAGCGCCATTTGGGCTTCGGCATTGCCCTTGAACGGCACGTGCGTGAGCTTGATGCCGGCCGCGCTCTTCAGCATCTCGACCGCGAGATGGCTGGCCGAACCGTTGCCCGAGGAACCGTAATTGAGATCGGCGCCGGCCTTCGCCTCGGCGACGAGATCGGCAACCGAGCCGATTCCGCTCTTCAGGCCGGTCATCAGGACCTGCGGCGTCAGCCCGATATTGGCGATCGGCGCGAAGTCCTTCTGCGGATCGTATGGCAGCTTGGGATAGAGCGCCGGGCTGATCCCGTGGGTGGAGATCGTCACCATCAGCAGGGTGTAGCCGTCGGGGGCCGCCTTGGCGGCGACATCCGCCCCGATCTGCCCGCCCGCACCGGGCCGGTTTTCCGCGATGACCTGCTGCCCCAGCGCCTTGGTGAGCTGATCGGCCATCATGCGCGCCAGGATGTCCGTTGCCTGACCGGCGGGGAAGGGCACGATGATACGGATCGGCTTGGCCGGCCATGCCTGCGCGAAGGCCGAAGGTGCGACGCTCGAGGCGGCGAGCAACGAGACGAGGGATCGGCGATCAAGCATTGATGTGTCGTTGCCGGCGCCTAAGCCGCCTTTTTATTCTGCTGGCTGGGGTGGTCGCCCGCGATCTTGAGGAAGTTCTCGAGGATCTTGTGGCCGTGTTCCGAGGCGATGCTCTCGGGGTGGAACTGCACGCCGTGGATCGGCAGCGTCTTGTGGCGCAGGCCCATGATGATGTCGCCGGTCTCGGCCGTGACTTCGAGGTCCTTTGGGAAATCCTTCCGGGCGACGATCAGCGAATGGTAGCGCGTCGCCTGGAAGGGCGAGGGCACGTCCTCGAACACGCTTTGGTTCTTATGCGAGACGCCCGACAGCTTGCCGTGCATCGGCATGGGCGCACGCACGACATGGCCGCCGAACACCTGGCCGATCGCCTGGTGGCCGAGGCAGACGCCGAACAGCGGCACCTGTTCCTTCGCCGCTGCCCGGATCAGGTCCATGCAGATGCCCGCCTCGTTGGGCGTGCAGGGGCCCGGCGAGAGCACGATGCCGGCGGGCTTCAGGGCCAGCGCCTCATCGACCGTGATCTGGTCGTTGCGATGCACGACGCAGCGCGCGCCGAGATCGCCCAGGAAGTGGACGAGGTTGTAGGTGAAGCTGTCGTAGTTATCGATCAGGAGAAGCATGGGGGCAGTTTACCCGGTCCGTGCTGCCTCTCATAGGCCCCAAAGGTCCCTCGCAGGCGCTCGGGATGACAACGGAAGCGGAATCGGCGCACTACGCCAATCACATAGATGTTGTCATCCCGAGCGCCAGCGAGGGACCCTTTGCTACTTCGCCAGCTCCGGAAAATCCTCTTCCCGGAATTCGCCGGCCCCACGCTGGTTTTCGGCGGCGCGCTTTTCCTCGTCGCGGCGCAGTTCGACCCTGCGAATCTTGCCGGAGATCGTCTTGGGCAGTTCGGCGAATTCCAGGCGGCGGATGCGCTTGAACGGCGCCAACCGGCCGCGCAGGTGCTGGAAGATCGAGAGCGCGGTGGCCCGGTCGGGCTTGCCGCTGGCGGTCAGCGATATGTAGGCCTTCGGTATGGCCAGCCGCATGGCGTCGTTCTCAGGCCTCTCGTAGACCTTGCTGCGCCGGAGCTGCACGCAGTTTGCGGTGACCGCCACCGCGCCGTAGGTCGGAGATGGTGGAAACGCGTTCGCCCTGACCGACTTAATCTGAAAATGCCCGCCGCTGCGCGGACGGTCGGACTGGCGTTGGCGCGTCAACACCCAATGTCGCATCGCGTCTAAACGACAAAAAAATCGTCGATCGAAAGATCCAGACCCACCGTCAATTGAGCTATCTGAATTGCACCGCCGACGCCATTGCCGTCGGAGTCGTACGTTAGCGCGCCAGTCCTGCTATCGTAGACGATGCGATCGTCTCCATCTATCGCCTCAGCGCCGGCGTAGTAGGCGCTAGCGGCAAGTGCTCCCCTCACCAGTGTTGTGAAGATCGCGTTTTCCAACTGAATGGTATCGCTTGATACTGAGAAGTCCAAGATTTGGTCGACATTGGTGGTGGTGAGTGCTGCGTTCAAAAGGAAGATGTCCTTGCCGAATCCACCAGTCAAAGTGTCTTTGCCTGCGCCACCGATTAGGAGGTCATTGCCAAATCCAGCATCTATATTGTCGTCCCCTGCGCCGCCGAGCAGAACTTCTGCGTCGAAATCTCCGACCAGCGTGTCGGGGCCGCTGCCAATGTCAGAGACCGAATTCGCGTGAAATACAAACGCATCATAATTTGTCGTTGCAGCGCGACCGTCATCGACGACTAAATCCTTTGCCAATCCCTCTTTTGCAAAAAAGTCGATGATAGATCTATAGAGAACCATGCTGTGATCTTGACCTAGCGTCAAAGTCGCATTGGCCTGAAGAACATTGTCATCACCGGGCGTTGCCCAGATTAAATCAGGTATGTTGATCGGGTCTCCATCGTGCAAAAAATTGGTCATTCGCTGTGATGATTCATCGTCGACAAAAAAGTACCCGGGGTCGGCGAATGTGTACGCCTCATAGTGCACATCGTTTCCCTGCTGGCTTGCCGAATTATCAGGATGGTCTTGCATATACCTATTGACCATCGCAGCGCCAAGACTGTGCCCTGTAACGTATACCGTATGGATTCCTTTGGCCGATATGTAGCTATCGATGCTCTCAATAAGGTCTTCAAAAAGCGCATAGTGTCCGTCGCGGCCAAATTCGATGATTCCAGCATCTTCGAATGCCGACAATGCCTGTGCTGTTGTTGAAATAGCTAAACCTAGAAATCCACCAGGGCCAGTCAGCCAACTCGCCGCCGCTGCGATGTCGGCCCAATCAACCCAATGCAGGACATCGGCTGGTTCGTCGGTGCCTCGGAATGAAATTACGAGGCCATCGGCGCTGCGTGCAACAATCGCAGCTGCGTTGTTATGGACAAACATTCCACCGGACAAAGACTGGCCGTTACTTTGGACAAATCCTGGCAGTTCGTTCGCAGACAGAAGATTCCATCCCGATATCTCGGATTGCCAACTCGCGCCGCCATAGGAAGCATAAGCAAAATCAGCCATGGCTGACAGTTCGCCGCCACTTTTGCGAAAAAGAGTTTCTGTCGAAGCGGTCACAGGCGGTGTCACTACATCGTCGTTGAGGATGGTCCCGGTCCCGACCGCCTGGACGATCGTGCCGAAGCTCGTCGACAGCAGCTTGACCGACATGGTCTCGTTGGCCTCGACCTCGGTGTCCGGCGCCGTCTTGACC
>Ga0164290_1000505_pt1 | contig 119988 bp, 75 predicted proteins | sample Micstemetagenome_FD_108782 | JGI IMG/M metagenome (GOLD analysis project Ga0164290, IMG submission 108782) | Contaminated culture microbial community from soil near Moab, Utah, USA - Microcoleus steenstrupii SON62 (Illumina Assembly) | ecosystem: Environmental > Terrestrial > Soil > Soil crust...
ACCAGCACAACGCCAACCCTCGGCCCTTCGTGTGGACCAAGCCCGCAGCCGAGATCCTCGACAAAGTCCGCCGCGCACGAGCCGCACTCAATAAGGACCCAACTGCGTGAGACACTACACTAGAAGAATGGTCCTCAATTGCTCTCTCCTGGCGAATTCGCTCATTCAACAATGGAGACACGAAGCACACGTTGAGGGAAATCCTCGGATGCTACATTACTAGTTACGCGATAGCTAATAGATGTGTCGCTTTGATCAACGACTTGTAATGGGCAAGAGTAGACCACGACACCGTCCCAGTTTGTCCGCATATTGCGCCCGCTGTCACTCCACGTCAAATTGCCGCGCACCCTTAAAACGTTAATTATCAAGTCTGCCTTTCCCGGCAATTTAAATTCGGCGCCTCGGATGGTATCGAGAGCAGTTTGCTTTACACCTTCCTTAATGCTAGTGAAGCTTGGATGGTTTGGATTGATACGCACTTGTTGAGGGGAGGCAAAAAGGTCAATGGCACTCTTTACATCCCCGGTGCGTCCGTTTCTGCCATACATCGTTGTGAACGCCAAGTTGTTATTACCGTTCACATGGACCATTACGTAGTAAATGTCCGTGTTGGAGTCTTCCCGGTTTGCCAGATCCGGAAGATTCTCCCATTTAACGTTCCACCTGCCCGCATCAGCCGAATCCAACCGTGCCGCAATCAAAGCGCGTGGCTCCATCCATGGCCTGGGCCGCAAATCGTTCGTATTCTCTAGTGGTTCGAAATCAGCGGTAGCTACAAGGCCTACGCCCTGCTTCGTGGTGAGAACTACGCCAATCTGACTTTTGCCCAGACGAGATTGTGCAAGCACGCTGCCGTGGTCGACGAAAATCGTAACGACGAGAATCGTCAGCATCCGGGGGATGTTCGTAACGAATCGCGAAGACCTGTGTTCGACCATGCTGATTGTTCCGGAGGTTGAGACGACGTTTGGTACAGATGCGCCGGAGTGCCGCTACGGCAGATCTGCAACTTCAGGGAGATTGTACAGTTCGTGCTCCGCCGTGTCATGAATGCCTTACCAGATTGCTTTGGGCCGTTCACGGCTCAACGCAAGTGATGGCCATGTGTTCATGTTGTCCGCGGAGCTAGTTCTGTTCGCGCCGTAGTGGGGCGCGGGGATCTCGTCTCAAAGTCGGTGAAAGTCGCGCGGCAGGGATATCTCGAAGCGAGTGTTTGATGACAAGAAGTTGCCGCCTGTTACGCTGGTTACCACGTACACATCGTTGCCGAGCTGGTGCCCGAACTTCGACGTGTTCCTGGGCAGCGAATTAAGCGGTCACGCCCCGCTGAGCTGTAGTGGTCTGGGGTTGGTACCTATGCCGCTCTGCGCTCAAAGGATTTCACCAGTCCACTTGCGTGGGATCGAATCCAAATTATGTTCCGTTCGACGGTCGTCGTATCCCATTTCGCAGAAGAGCGCGCGGCCAACGGAATGGACAACAGAATGCCGTCGCGGAGGGTCATGAGTGGGCATCATCAGTCATGAGTTGGCACGATCGGAGTATAAGCCACAGCATTCGAAGCGCTCGGACGGTGACGCATCGTGGCATCATCAGGCACATTCTGTCGCGGTATGTGACGTGCTGTCACAGGCTGATAAAAGACGATCTACGGAACCGAAGGCTGTGTGGTAGTAGCTGACCTTCAGTTCCTGGCTGTCACGAATTCGTGATCCGGGGAGCAGCGTCAGTTGTGGAGGCGTGTGCCAGATGGTGAATTCGCCGGCGTAAGGATTGTTGCCGAGCTTTGGATCATGCAGTGAGGCGAAGTCGCGCCCTTCTTCGTAGCGAACCGTTCCATCTGTGTTGGTCACCAGCAGCGGACAGGCGGCGCGGCGCACGAGATTGACGAACGGTTCCTCGACGACACGGGCATCATCCAACCACAGCTTTCCGCCGTGGCCATCCCAGACGCCGAGGTAGAACAGCACCTCTTTGCTCTCCAGGCTGTTGAACACGATGTGATGCTGCATCCAGTCCTGATCGGGTTTCACACCAAGATACGTGTGCGACAGCACCCGGCCATCTTCGCCAATCGCAAACATCCGAACATCGTGGGCTGACTCGAATGCCTCGGCCTTGATCCAGACAGAAGCGTGGTACTGCGCGAAGGGACGGACGGTCAGTTTCTTATTGACGCGGCGATTGCCATGCACACCCGGTTGATTCTCGATTCGCAGGGAAGCCGCGCCACCATGTTTCGTCTGCCGGTCAACGAATGTCCCCGTTCCTGGTTCATCCTGAAAGTTCCAGCCGGAAACACGATGATCCCGAAACTCGTCGAACGTCCCGGGAATCATGTTCTCGGGCGGGGTGGCCAGTTCGACACGGCCATTGCGAACGACCATGGGCATATCCCGCACGGGCAGTCCTTCCGCGAGGTTCGGATCGTGGGCCAGAATCCCTGCGCTGTAGCCGAACGACCCGATTGCCGGGACCAGTTCCATTTCCAAGTCGACGCACAACTTCTTGATCCGCCGGGCGTTGGTGAAGTAATTGTCGGTCACACGGTCTAAGACGTTCAACTTGTAGTCGGCCAGCAGCATTCCGTTATAACCGGCCGCTTTCCCCCGACGCAGAATCTCTTCCAGCCGGTCGGCATTCTCGGTCACCTGCAGATTCGTCTGCACATACACCCAGCGTCGGGACAATTCGTCATCTGCGAACGAACTTTGAATGTCGATTGCGATGACACTCAGGCACACCAGCAATAAGGGCCGAAGACTTTTCATGATTTATGACTCGCATCTCATGGAACCGGCCATGGACCGGTGAAACCGTAGTTCCTACAGATTATCGCAACAGTTCAATCGCCGCCTGTCTGAGTGCGTCAACGCCCAGCAGAGCCTCACGATCATACTCGGCCGTCCCTGCGTCGTCGTCATTCCGCTGGCGGACGGAACCGGACAGGTTGACGTAGTGGTCGATGAACGCTTGCATCTGGCTGGCTGACCAGTCTTGACGCTGCTGGACCAGCATCAGGTACTCGATGAGTTGCTCCGCCTCACGATAGGCCTTCAGACGGGATGAGTGACGAATCACTGTGTTGCCCTGGGCATCCTTGTCGTAGATGAACAGCCCAAGTTGATCGGCCTGCCGCAGTGCCTGCCCCGATTTGTCGACGGTCTGCCAGGGGACCAGACCGGTCGCCCCATGTCGCCAGGCATCCAGGGCCCAGGCCTGCAACTGACGGTTGCTTTCATGAACAGGATTGGAAGTGCCATAAACCCAGACCTTCAATCCATCCTGTTCCATGCGGTCGGTGACGAGTCGCCGGTAATGTTGAAAGGCCGATGAGGAGACGACCCACAGGTCCCGGCGTTCAGCAAGTTGTCCCCGGCAATACTCCGGACGGGAGATGTCGATTCGGTAGTCGAGATTCACAGCTTGCCCCTGCCGGCCACGATCCGTCAATTCTCCATAGAACTGCAACGCGCGGTAGTCCCAGTACGCCGACGGTTCGTCGAGAATCCACGGGGCCTTTGTTGGTTCGTTGAGCGAGCCTTTGTTGTTGAAATAGACCTGAAATCCGGTCTCGGTCCAGCTTTTGGCTTTCGCAAGTCGCGTGAAGTCTGCCAGCACGTTGATGTACGTCTCGGAGTAGACCGGACTGTCAGAGAAAGCTTGATACGCATCGAGATCACCGTTGAAGTAGGCTCGACAGTTCAGCGGCCAGCTTTCGTGAAAGGTGAGATAGAACCCCGGCGCCGGGATGGGTCCACGGTGACCGTCTTGAAAGCAGGAACCATCCAGATACGGTCCGAATGCTTCGACGAAGTCATCCCAGTACGCCTGCTTCGACCCTGGTTCGACACCATCGTAGCGCTTGTTATCCATTCGTCGGCCGGAACGCAGTCGCATATCGAGATTGCTCTTCCGGGCTCCGGGTGCCGCGGTGTTGTGAGAGTAATGCAGAATGTTGGTATGTACGCGATGGTCATAGGCCACCTGTTGCAGCGCATAGAACTCATCGACATGGTCGGGTAAACCGTAGCTGTTCATTTCGCACAGGAACGATGCCTTGCGGGGTAACTGAACAGGGAGCACGGTCAACGTGAGCGGCACCTCGCCACGATCGGAGACGATCAGCTTTCCTGTGTACTCTCCGGGGGCAGCGTCAAAGGGAACGTAGAAGTCCACGAACACCGCCTCGTCCGTGTCACGCTTCAAGGGAATCTTCTCCGGAAGCGGAAGCAGGGGGTCAGGGATTTGCCGTCCCTCTGCCGGGACATAGATCGCCCGAAACAAGTCCACCCGCCAGTTGAGGCGATCGAGCAGGCACTGGATGGAGACATCTCCCGTACCACGCAAAAGCACTTGAAAGCCGAGCACTTCGCCCGCAGCGGCGGTCAATCGAATGCGTTGACCATCGAACAGGGAATTGTGCGTGCGATAGTCCGAAGGGAGATCGCCCACGGGCTGACCGCTCCGGTCATACTTGTCGGTCACAGGGATGATCGACAAGCCTGCGACAGCTGACTTGGCCGCAGGTCGCTTCATCACTTGAGGAAAGACAGGGGATTCGACCTTGAAGAGTTCCCCCTGAACAGTCGCCGGTTTCGACCGTTGACCGGTGCGATTGAGCGTAACGACTTCCACTGTGTGGCTCCCCGGATTCGTCACACTCTTGGGGAGATCGCGCAGGTCAATCGCCTGCATCGAGCCAGAACTGACCAGCGGGATGTTGTGTCGCCCGAGCACCTGACCATCGACGGAGATTTCATAAGCGAAGCCTTGCGAGGGAGCCTGGAGAGTGAGACGGGCCGACTGGGCATCAACCGGCACCAACTTCAACTCGGACGGTGGCAACGGAGCGGCGTCGGGTTGATCCTCAACTTCCACCATGAGATACGGCTGCTTGCCGGACTGCTCTCGCGAGAAGATCGAGGGGTTGCGTCCATAGTCGGCAGCGTGTTCGTGAATCGCGAGTCCGTAGGCGACACCCGAAGCCATGGCATGCACCATGTCGGCAGGAACGTCCCAGTGGTAGGTACCATCCTGAAGTTCGGAAGCAGTCTGATGGACCATTGAAAATGCGTTTCCGCCAGCGATCGCTGGGAACCTGGCACCGGCATAGCCCCAGCCATCGCGGCCTTGAATGCCGGCTGTCAGTCCCGTCGATGTCATCTCGTCCCAAGGGGTTGCTATCGTGGAGATCGTCACTCCCGAAATGGACTCTGAGGCTGCATAACAGATCAGTTCGGCACGTTTGATCTTCTTCCCTTGAACTGCTGCGAGATCGAAGCTCATCGCCACGATGTGCTGATTCCCCTTGATGCGGATACGCCCACTCGCCCCGGCATTCGCCGACCATTCTCCATCGACCATGACGATGGAATTGTCCTGCACAACCGGCACTCGCAATGTCTCTGCACGGACTGTCGCGCTGAACACCAGGATCAGGAGTCCGCCGCAAATGGATTTTGTCATCGGAAAGCTCATTTCAAGGAAGTCCTTCACTGTCAATCATCATCAACCAGCAGCCCGACGCACACGCCCATAGAACGCCGATTTCACCACTCTGACTCGAATCTTAACGCGGACGGGCACCAAAACACGATGCTGCCACCAAACGATCGAGTCAAATGTTGCCACTTCGTGGCTCGGTCAAGAATCATGCGTACCTGGCGCAGCACGAGCGCTGTGATCTGCTAATGTTCAACGGATGAGCACGGATGTTGTTCGATCACGAATCCAGACTTCAGTTCATTGGCGCCTGGTTCTCGCCGAATGGTTCTCGAGCAGGGAGTCGCTGGGGTGATGGCGGTGAGTGGGCTGTCGTCCCAGCTAACGTATTGTCCCACCATCTCGGTTAGGCCCCGCCTAAACCACCGCGCCACTTCTCGACTCCACACCCCGCTTTGAACAAGGAAATGAGCGCCGAAACGGCCGGAAAGTCGAAGGCTTCTGAGACCAGTTTTCCAGGACCGTTACAACCGGAATTCGAGCCGTTCAAGCGGTGTGGTGGAGGATTTTTGGCGGCGCTAACGCCTACCGTCCGACTACCGGAATACCGCTTCATACCGCTGCGATTTGCGTTCAAATGCTCACAATTGCACAAGTGGCAATTTCACGTCAACCTCGCCACAGAAAGAACTTTCCGAGGTTTTCGGCAGAGGTTCGCGAACGCCTACGGAAGCGAAGGACTGCACGCAGTATTACAGTGCGAAGTTCAGCAGGCTGGGCGTGCTGCTGAAGAGGTCATCGTCATCGGTGAAGGGGGCCGCGAACAGCTCGGCGACATTGTTTAAGTTGATGGTCATCACCGCCTTGCGGAGCAGGCCGCTTTCGTCGGTCACCTGCACGGTGAGGTTGAAGGTCGGCCGGGTCTCGAAATCGAGGGCGGCAGCCTCGTTGACGGTGATCTCACCCGTAGTGGCATTAATCGCGAAGGCCCTGCCGACGTTCCCGCCGGTAATGATGTAGGACAGCGAATCACCGTCATCAACATCAACGGCAACCACCGTACCAACCGACGTGCCATTCGGGCTGTGCTCATCGAGATTGAAGGTCTGCGGACTGATGAGGGGTTGCTCGTTGATGTCGTTGACGTTGATGGTCATCACGGCCTTGCGCGACAGTCCACCGGTGTCGGTGACTTGGACCGACAAACTGAATGACGTTCGTGTTTCAAAGTCAATCGCCGGGGGCTTAATGACGGTGATTTGTCCAGTGGCACTGTTGATGGCGAACGCCTTGCCCAAGTTGCCGCCTGTGATGGCATACGTCAGGGAATCGCCAGCATCAAATTCACCCGCGACGACGGTTCCTACGGCAACGCCGAATGCGCTGCCTTCATTGACGGAAAAGCTCTGCGGTGACAGAAGGGGTTGTTCGTTGAGATCATTGAGATTGACCGTGACGGTGGCCTTGCGGATCAGGCCAATCTCATCAGAGACGGCAACACGAAGTGCAAACAGGTTGAGTGATTCAAAGTCGATCAGATGACGCTTGTTGACGGTAATCTCACCGGTTGCAGAGTTGATGGCAAAGGCTTTGCCGACATTCCCGCCGCTGAAGGTATAAGTCAGAGTGTCCAGAGGGTCAGCATCGCTGGCGATGGTGCTGCCGACACTAGCTCCATTGGCAATATTTTCATCGATTGTGAGGGACTGGGCGGCAGGGACGACGGGAGCGACATTGCCACGGTAGCGCTGAGCATAAATTCCAATGCCATTACCATCTTGACTATTACTATCCCAGACAATCACGAAGTTGCCGTCTGAGTCACTTGCGACACCAGGATTCTGCTGATTCTGCGTGGTGAAAGAGTTGACCTGAAACTCGCTCCCCTGAGTCGTTCCTGCCGAGTTAAAACGCTGCGCGAAGATCCCATAGCTACTGCCATCCTGGTTGCTGCTTTCCCAGGCGATCACAAAGTCACCATCGGGATCCATGGAAGCACTCGAATGCCTCTGCCTGCCGGTCGTGAAGGTATTGACCAGGAATTCGCTTCCTTGTGCCACCCCGGCCGCATCATACTTTCTGGCTAAAATGCCTGAGATCTGGCCATCGAAGCTGCTGTAGTCCGTCCAACTGATGACAAAGTTGCCATCGGCATCCATGGCTACAGACGAATCCAGCTGATTTCCCGTGGTGATCGAGTTGACTTGAAACTCACTTCCTTGAGGCACACCTGATGAATTGTAGCGTCTTGCAAATATTCCCCAGCCACTTCCGTCCAGATCACTGTAGTCTGTCCATGTCAGGACAAAGTCTCCATCAGCATCAAACGCGACGGTGGGGTTAAACTGAAAACCGGTCGTCGTGGAATTGACTTGAAACTCGCTCCCAAGCGTCACACCTGCCGCATTAAAACGCTGTGCGAAAATCCCCCAGTTATCTCCGTCCTGGCCATAACTTGCCCAAGTCACAATGAAGTCACCATCGGAATCCATGGCCAAGGAGGCATTCCGCTGGGATCCAGTGGTGTAAGTATTCACCTGAAATTCGCTGCCCTGCGCCACACCTGCCGCGTTGTAACGTTGCGCGAAAATCCCCCATGTGTCGCCATCCAGGCTGCTGTCATCCGTCCAGATAATGACAAAGTTGCCGTTGGCATCAATGGCGACAGACGAACCGAACTGATCGCCGACCGTTGTAGAATTGACTTGAAACTCGCTGCCTTGAGGCACACCTGTTGCATTGTATCGTTGGGCAAAGATGCCTGCCGCACTGCCATCTTGGCCCGAGCTATCCCAAGCGATGACAAAATCGCCATTCGCGTTCATCGCCACAGAGGCAGTTCTCTGGTTATTCGCTGTGTAGGTATTAGCTCGGAATTCATTTCCAATGGCTACCAGATCGGCCACGCGGAATGACTGTGAGAAATCGCTACCAGAGGTACCATTGCGCTCACCGTCAAGCAGGTTTCCCGCGACATCGGTGATGGTCTCCTTGGCCACGAGCTGATACGTCCCCACGGCGAGGGGGCCGCCCGCGAAAGTGACGACGGCTTCGTACTGATTGGTCGCTATGTTCAGGCTGAAAGCCATGCTGTCGATGAGTCCGGGCTGTTCGTCGCCGTTGCGGAAGACGGCCCAGTTCGCGGTATCAAGCACACTGCCCGCGCCGGTGGTCGCCAGATTCTCAGTGAAGACGACGGTCAGTGCAACGGGGGGGGCGAGAAGTTGGCCATTTTCCGCCAGCGGACTGCCGTCAACGAGGAACTCGGTGACAATCGGGTTGGCGGTATCGGTTGATTCGTCATACCGCTGGGCGTAGATGCCGTAATTGTCTCCATCTTGATTGGTGCTCTGCCAGACAATGACGAAATCTCCTTCCGCATCGATCGCGATGCTCGATGAGGTCTGGCGATTCGTTGTATTCGTATTGACGAGGAATTCCGATCCAACAGCGATGCCCTGGAAATCGTACCGCTGCGCGTAGATCCCCAGGTCGCTGCCATCCTGGCTGCTGCTGGACCAGGTAATCACAAAGTCGCCATCCCTGTCCAGAGCCACAGTAGGGAAGGCTTGACCATTTGTAGTCACCGTGTTGACTCGAAACTCTCCTCCTTGTGCGACTCCTGTGAAGTCGTAGCGCTGGGCATAGATTCCCCCGTTCGCGCCATCGTCGGAAGTCCAGGTGACGACGAAATTCCCGGCGTCATCCATGTCAATTGCCTGATAATCGACAAGATTCGCCGTCGAGGTATTCACGCGAAACTCCCCGCCCTGCGCGCTGCCGTCGGCAGCATAACGCTGGGCATAGATCCCACGGAAATTTCCAGCGGTCCCATACCCACGCCAGGAAATCACGAAATCGCCATCCGCATCCATCGCAATCAAGGGCTCAATCTGTGAGGAAGTGGTATAGCTATTGACGCGAAACTCGGTCCCTTGGGCGACCCCCTCTGCGTTGAACCGACGCGCATAGATCCCAAGTCCGCTACCGTCTTGAGTGGAATCTCGCCAGGTCACCACAAAGTTCCCATCCGCATCCATGGCAACGGCTGAGTAGGCTTGGCTTCCCGTCGTATAGGAGTTCACTTGGAACTCCGCTCCCAGAGCGACCCCGGCGGCGTTGTAACGCTGCCCAAAAACACCTTCCGAGTTCCCATCCTGGCCCGAACTCGTCCAGGTAATCACAAAATCCCCGTCGGCGTCCATCGCGATGGATGACCGCACTTGAGAACTTGTTGTATAGGTATTGACCCGGAACTCCGCCCCCAGCGTCGTGCCATCCGACTGATATCGCTGCGCATAGATCCCATTGCTGTCGCCATCCTGACCAACACTGGTCCAAGTCACCACGAAATCTCCATCCGCGTCCATGGCAACAGACTGATTCGTTTCCGAAAACAGCCGTTGATTGCCCGTGGTGTAGGTATTGACTCGGAATTCACTTCCAACGGGCGATGCCGACAACAGTAGCCGGGATTCACAGGTCTGAATCTGCCGGAACGAAGGTTGCCAGGCACGCCGTGACCGTCGCGGACGCACCGCGGGGGTAAGCCAGCGAGATAACCAAGTATTCGGATTCATGAGATGTCCAATTTGCTCAACGCGGCCGTGCCACCAAAGTCGTTTCTCGGTGGATGTAGAGGTTGTAGTGCCAGTGAAGCAAAAGCAAGTGACTGGGAGACGCTGGGGTATCCGCTGAGTCTTGGCCAAAGCAATCAGGTGTTAGGTGACTGGCCATTCGGTGTGCCAGTGAAAACTTGATTTTCCATGCTGGCGACAAGCAGCCTTAGCCAACCCACTCATTCCAACCCGCACATCAATTCAGCCTGTCTCCGTAGAACGTAAAGCAGGTCAGAGTCAAGCCAAACCGAATGTCCCTGACGATCAGGGACATTCTTGAGCATCCGACACGCGTTAGGTAAGCACTGTCAAACTACGGAACCATAGGGAAATCGACGATCCTCAAGGCAGGTTGCACATGCCATCAAATCTCAGGCTGTTGTACTTTGGCCGTGCTGTTCTCGCAGGTGCAGCGCGACGTCATTCCTTACTTGGTAGTCGCTCCAGCACGGTAGAGCCAAAAAATGGAGTGAGCGTGTCGATCAAGAATTGTGCTTTTCCTAAAAAGCAGTCGCAAAATCGATTGGGACAGGTTCGCTGTTGGAGCGCCTGTTCCCAACCGAGTTCGTAACAGTTCCCGATGATACTGTCGACAAAGTGGCAGCGCCGCATGTCGCCGTCGCCATTCACGGTGAATGAATGCTGGCCGGTCCGGCAAGACAGGCCAAAAGACGGTTGCCGCCGCAATGTCAGCAGGAATTGCGGATCGAGCGACTGGAAACGGTCGATCTCTTCCTCCGTGTAGGGCCGGCGGCGGGGCTGCTGGGCGTTGATCCACAAATAGACGCCGCGGGGCAATCGCCGCCGCAAACTCGAAATGTCGTCGAGGAATTCCGGTACGCCGACAACGCCGACGCAGATGGATGCCCCCAGTTCGCAAATCGCTTCCACTTTGCGGAGAAACGCGTCGGCCAAGGTTTCCGTTGGATGATAGGTTGCCCACAGCGATAACCGATCGGTGCGGCACGCAGCGACCCACTTCAATCCGCATGACAAATTCGTCTGAACCGCCACAGAATCGACGTGAGGCAGATGTGATAACGCGGCGACCGCTTTGCGGTACCAACTCCGCACCAGCGCTTCCCCCCACGGCGTAAACAAAATCCTCCACCGATGACCGGTCTGACCGGCAAGCCAGTCCGTGAAGCGCGTCAGTGCGGCCCGATCGCGCTCCAATTGCGAACGGGTTTCTTTTCGCTTAGAGAAAGGGCAGTACCCGCAAGCGTAGTTGCAACTGGAGAGTGGCCCGCGATAGAGCACAGACAGGTTCATGCGGGTCTCTCCGGGCTTGGCCCAGCGGTAAATGCGCGCAACCGGTCGCGAACATGCTCCGAATACAGCAGCGGTCCAACCTCGTCCGAATGTTCCAAACCGAGTGGTGTCAGCTGCAGCCGGTGATTGGTGCAGATCAGCCAGCCGCGATCGATCAATTCTGAGATCCCTGAGATGTCGGACTCGTCTCGGCCCGGAAACCGCTCGACAAATTCCGCCCGGGACAAACCTTCGGCTTGCAAAAGGCTTAAGATGAGATAGCGGCGAAGCTGCTCGTCGTCAGGCAGCCAAAGGCCGTGCGTCGCGAAGGCAAAATTGCGATCAGATTGCGCGATCCATTCCTGCAGAATGTCACGTATGCCAGCTTGGGTGACCGCGAACCGCGTGGCGTAGTGCAGTCGTCGCGTATACGACCGAGCACCGCAACCCAGCCCGATCATACCGTCCCTTTGGCAGGTGTATGCCACGAGTTTTCCCGCGCGTGGCAAGCGAAAGCAGCGTAATGAAAGCTGCTCATAACCGGCGTCAACGAGCAGATCGCGGCCCTCGCGATACAAATCGGATCGATGTCGGACCGCGAACATCCCTTGTTTCGCGAGCCCGGTCTCCGGGCGAACGTAGAGCGGATACAGATACAATTCTTCGGGTCGATAGCGCAGCGCCTGACGCAGGGAAGCCCGCCACGAATCACGCGTCTGAGCGGGATGGCCGTAAATCAAGTCGAGATTCAATTCAAACTTCCCAGCGCTGCGGATCGCTTGAATTGCGTGATGTACATCGTCTGGATCTTGAGGACGCCCGAACAGCCGAGTTTCGGCTGCGGAAAAGGACTGCACCCCCAGGCTGATCCGTTGCACGCCAAAACTAGACAGCACGTTCAATCGGTCCGCTGTCGCCGTTGTCGGCGAGGTTTCGATGGACGTCGGCAGACGGGAGATCGGCTGCTCGAATACGGAGTCGATTGACCCCAGCAGGTGGTCCAATTGCTCCGCAGACAGAAACGTCGGTGTGCCGCCGCCGATGGCAAACTGGCTGAAAGTAGCTCGGGGGACCGCGGCTCGAATCGCGCGCATCTGCCGCCACAACGCGGATAGATAGGCATCGACGAGATTCTCCGCCGGTTGCGATTGCGTGAAAAGATTGCAGAACCCGCAACGCATCTCGCAGAACGGAATGTGTACGTACAGCGACAATCGGCTCACATCTTCCTCGCGCCACGCGTCGGCGATGGATACCGCCGGCGACAGCGGCTGATAAGACGACTTATGGGGATACGAGTAGGCGTAGGCCGATAGTTCGGAGGTTGCGTCGATGACAGCCAGCGTACCGGTCATGCGGCGGCCTCCCAGGCGAGTTCCGCATAGGGCACGGTCCACACGGCCGGATGAGCAATCCGATGGCCGGTCCATCCGTCTTCGCCGAACAGCGTTCCGTGATCCGACATTAAGTAGCCAGCTCCCATGCGCCCGCGCTGCCGCAGCGCCGCGAAGAGCGGCGGTAACTGACGGTCGACATATTCCAACGCGGCCAGTTGAGTCGCTACTGAATCCTGCTGTGATGCACTCAAATAACCGCGCGTCGGCGGATGCGTCGCCGAGACGTTGACGAACAGGAACAGCGGTTGGTCGGCGTCGGTGCCGCTGACACTCTGGCACGCCTGCCGGATTTGCTCACGCGTGGAATGACGTTCCGTGACGCCGAACTCCGGCCGCCAGTGGCTCTCGCGGAACAGCGACGGAAACACGGCTCCCAGAGGAGTGGCCGGATTAAAGAACCCCACGCCACCGATGCAGACGGTATGAAAGCCGAGCTCCGACAGTCCGGTCACGATGTCCGGACCATTCAGGCGGATCGTTTCCGGCCCCACGCTGCGGCTGCCTGGAAACCGGAGGGCCAGCGGCCGGACATACGGCCAAGGCGTGCTCGGCGTCGGCCAGAAACCGGCAAACAGCGCCGCGTGCGCCGCATAGGTAAAATTCCCCGGCGAGTGCCGCGATTCCCAACCGTCCGGGATGAGGCTGCGCAGGAACGGACTGCGATTCTCTCGCCAGGCGGTCTCCGCCACATCGAATCGCAGTGAGTCGAACGTGATCATCAGGATGTCGGGCGGAGCGGACCGCCATTCGCCATTCATTCGCGGTGTCCTGCAAAGGAAAGCTGTCGGGGACGCAATTGGGCTTCGTATGTCGTGTCTCCCCGATACAGCAAGCCGGGTAGATAATCTCCGAATGCGTTCGCCTCCAGCAGCGTGAGATCTCTGCAACCGGGGCCAACCAGGACATCCAGCCCCAGCATGCCCGCTCCCGGCAGAGCGGCGGCAGCCCGTTCGCACAAACTGGTGAGTTGTCCCCAGCTGTGCCCAAGCTGCTCCTCCACGACTGCGCGGGACATGCGTCGCGCATCGAGATTCAGATTGGTGAATGGCGACGCGTTTGCGCGGCCGACCACGTGGCAGACTTCCCCATCGATCATGACCACGCGCAGGTCGTAAGGCCGACTCTCCCACCGGGCCTTCGGCAGCCAGTCTTCAACGACAATTTGCTCCATTCCAAGCGTATCGATGAGCCAGGAGATTTCAAATTCTCGCACCAACTGGCGGGGACGTTTTGTGACGAACAACCGAGGTCGTCCCAGAGCCCACGTCGTCTCGACTGTCGTGATCGCGCGCACTCGGTCGCCGCGCCATTCCAGCGCCACCGCTCCCATCGCCGAGTAACCGTAGCGGAGTTTGACAAAGATCCGGGCATGCCGGTCGGGAATCGCGTTGCGGATTTGGGAATAGGTCGTCAGCCCGGAATATTGCCGCGGGATCGGCAAACACGCCTGCGACCAGCGTTTGAGACAGGCCGTCTTGTCAAACGCCGCGATGATCGCGTCGCTCAAGGACATCCAGTGTACCTCAGCATCGCTCCACCGCGCGTCGAGATCGCGCAAGACAGCACGCAGGCCAAGGAACCATTGCCGCGGATGCAGCATTTCGCCGCGTTCGCACGCCAAGCTTTCGATTTCGGCAACGGAGATCGGAACTCCGCCGTCGGCCACCAGCGGAGAAATGCCTGCTTTCAACAGCGCACGGGTCGTGGCCGGACAGCCGCCGGGAGATTCGAGCCGGATCAAACTTCCCGGCCGCGGCGGTTCGCAGCCGCCGCGCATGGCATCAAGGTAGGAAACGATTGTGACGCGGGGAGCCCCCAGCCGGCGCGCGGTCTCAGCAAAAGCCGCCACTCGGCACGAATCTTCCGGACCGACGATGACCATTTCCGGCAGCGGAAGAAGCTTGTCATTCCGCATGGACGATCGGCCTCCATTCGTCGTCGGCAGCCTGTTGATCTTCGGCGATCACTTGACATTTCAAGACGTTTTTCAGGGATGCGACGTCGGCTTCCTGGGCATAGTGATGCGAAATATTCAGCGTCTTGAGACTGGGGTAAGCCGCGAGTCCGTGCAGCGAACGCACCCCCTCCCCGTCGAGATTGCCGAGCGAAAGATCGAGCGTTTCCAACCGTGATACGAGCGGCGCGTTCACGGCGACCGCGGCGATCTCATTCGCGATCTCGCTATTCATCAACCCCAACCACTTGAGCTTGGGAAACAAACGCCCGGAGAGTAGTGGCTGCAGATCCTCCACGCTGCCGTCGAAGCCATAATTTGATTCGCCCAATAGCAATTCAAGATGCTCCAGCGCGGGAAACTCGCACAGGAGAATTTCACGGATCGTCCCGCGCGTCAGCCCGCCGGTCTCCACGGCGAGTTCGCGGAGATTGTCGTGCTTGATTTTGGAAAACGACAAGCCGGTGCCGCCTCGCACGCGAAACGATTCCAGCTTCGGAAATGCTTTCAACAGCGGCGACACATCGGACTGGTTGATCCAGGAGATTTCGCATTCCTCCATCACCATTTCACCAAGAAAGAGGTGTCGCAGTCCTGGCAGTTTTGGTGCCGCATTGGCCAGCAGCGCGACGATCTCATTGGAATCGCTCCCTTCGCAACTGCCAGACCACGCGCCGATCACCAAAGACGTCAACTGTTCGCAGCCGGGTTGGGCGAGCAAGGCTTCCAACCGGTCGGAGACCTTCACCTCGTCGTCGTATTCCTCTTGCAACCGATAAGCAGCGTTCACTCCCTTCCAGTCCTGCGCCCGATTGAAATCCATGACACATGAGCCCTGGAATGATTCAATATGCTCGCTGTACATGCGGAAGCCTCGTGCAAAGGATAATCTGGAATTGTCAATCACGTTTCCTGGACGGGCTGATAATCGTCGGGATCATCGAAGCCGGCGATCCACGCGGCAGCATGCCGGCAGGTGGGCGTTGTCGGCGGCACGCGGATCATATATTGCCGTCCCGTCGAGGGACAGAAGCACGACAGCGCCACCAGATCTTCGTCCCCTTCCAGCGCGACCCGCATCAACTGCCGCGGTCCGCCGGGATCGATGTCGCGATCGAGGATTTCGGCCTGAGAATCCTGCAGAAAGCGGCCGTATCCATACCGGTCCAGCATCACGCGTCGGCGTTCGGCGTTCCGTTCGCCGAGAACTTCTTCGACGCGGATCATCTCTGGCTGGAAGGCGATCCGACGGTCGACGTTGATGCCCGCCCAGCGAAGCTGCGTTGCATTCAGGCCCGCCGGCAGCATCGTTTCCTCGGTCAGCCCGCTGTGGCCCAAATCGAGCCAGCCGCTGACGGATATGTTGTCAGGAAGCGATGTCAGATTTGGGCAATCGCGCACATTCAATGCCGACAGCCGATTGAGGTACGGCGGCAACGACCGCAATGCCGTGCAGCCCCGCAGTTGCAGCCGTCCACTGTGAATCGATGCCGACTGCGGCCACGTTTCAAACGCCCAGCACCCGGTCAGATCCAGAAACCAAACGTCGAGTCGCTCAGGCAATCGGGTCAGTGCCGTGCAACCGCGTAGAATCAGCGTTCCGACCGTGAGACCATCCGGCAGTTGCTCCAGGCGTTCGCAGCCGCTCAGGTCGATCCGTGAGTCCACCCGCAGATCGTCCGGCAGCATCCGGATTGGCGTCCGCGACAGGTTCAATTCGTAGCACGTTAAGCCGTGCGGCAGTGATGTCACGTCACGTCCGCTAAGGTCGAGCACATCGACCGACAGGCCGTGGGGAAATCTTGGTGGCAGAGGGCGTTGCGATTTCTCGGAATAGTCGAGCACGCCAAGGACCGTCAACCCATCGGGTGCATCGTCCCGGTCCAGCAGCAGATACGCGTCTTCGGCGGAAGCGGAAAGCGAGGTCAAGATCTGTGCGCTTTCAGTTCAATACCGATAGGCTCAATCCCGCACGAAGCGAATCTCTTGCGGCGAATACTCTCGTTGCTGCCAAACACGGTACAGACCGCGCGGCAATTCGATCGGGCCGTGCTCTTGATGGATCAGCGTGGCCATCTCCTCCGTGATGTGCAGGTACAATCCCGAGAACGACTGATATAACCGAGCCGCCCCTTTTTCGGAAATGCGATGCGAGTGGCCCGTTAATTCGCCTTCGGCCAGCACCAAGTGCTGCACCGGCCGCACGTCGCCGGGAATCTCATCGATGTTTTGCACGAGCAAATCGCCATGCCGGTAAAGAGGCATGAGAAGCATCCAGGAAAGAAGGGCAAGATTGCTCCGTAACACCGCTATTAACTCTAGGCATGGGGGAAGGATTTGTACAGGCTGCGACGTTCGCAAATCAGGGCCATCGCTTTGTTCAAGCTGAGTGGATGCGATGGCTGGTCGAGAGACGAGAGACCAGAGCCGAGAGCCAGATACTCACATTCCACCAAGGCATTATGTTTGGCTCTCGTCTCTCGTCTCTCGTCACTAGACTCTTGACCATTCCGGGGTCCACGAAATTGAAACAGGCGATGGCCCTGTTCGCAAATGCCTGTTTTGTACATCGCCTTTGCGCGACTCGGTCACATCGCTGGAAGTCGCAAAGATTCAACCGGCACACGCGCCAAACTTTGCTCGGGATTTAGCAGATCCCCGAATTTCCCAAATGCAAATATTCGTCGACAGAGTTGTCTCGGTGCGTACAGCTGGAATCGTTCGCCGGGAGAGCAGGCTAATCTATGAACGACAGCTGATGTCGGAATTCTGTTTAGCACCCGTCGCTGTCTATGGTCTATGGAACCGTAGGACGCACAGCACTTCTGCTGCGGTTCAAGCTCCTGATGCTGGACCGTTCCGCCTGCGTGGACATTTCTACTTCACAGCGTAAGGCATTCTCCTTAAGATCATGCAGCCGTATGAAATCCGCGGATTGTCGCGTTCCGCTTTCGTTTGCCTGGGTAACGTTTATGCCCGTCCACTCCGACGAGATCATCGCCTGGCTCATCGAGGCGGGCATCGTGACTGCTGATGAGTCGCGACGATGGCAATCGGCCTGGCACGATCGCGATCCGCAGGCGTTCATCGTCAGCCTTCAGAACGAACAGAAGATCTCCCCCTTTCAGGCGAAGGAACTCGCTGCCGGACGCGGCAGTCAATTGCTGCTGGGCAACTACGTCATCCGGGAGAAAATCGGGCAAGGGGGCATGGGGCAAGTCTTTCTTGCCGAGCATCGGCGGATGAAGCGACTCGTGGCACTCAAGGAACTCCCCGAGCAAATCACGCGCGACCCCGATGCGGTCGCACGCTTTCAACGTGAAGTGCGGGCTGTCGCCAAGTTATCGCACCCGAATATCGTCACGGCCCATGATGCCGACGAAGTGCGTGGCATCCACTTCTATGTGATGGAATATGTCGCAGGGAGTGATCTGGCCAACCTGGTGAAGCAACAAGGCCCGCTGGCACCAGAGCAGGCGGTGCGTTACCTCATTCAGGCCGCCGAGGGATTGGCGTATGCCCACGAATCCGGTGTGATTCATCGCGATATCAAACCGGCGAATCTGCTGATCGATCGCAAGGGGATCGTCAAGCTGCTCGATCTCGGCCTGGCCCGGCTCAATAATCTGGGCAACGATGCCGTTCCTGATGACCTGACCGGCACGGGGATCGTGATGGGCACGGTCGATTTCATGTCGCCGGAGCAGGCCGCGAATACCAAGGACGCCGATGCCCGCAGCGATATCTACAGCCTCGGGTGTACTCTGTATGCTTTGATCGCCGCCAAACCGATATACGATGGCCGCACGATAGTCGAGAAAATCCTGGCCCATCGCGAATGCCCGATTCCCGCATTGATCACGGACGATTCGCTCCCCGCGACGCAGGGAGAGTCCTTGAACCAGATCCTGCGGAAGATGGTGGCCAAGCACCCCCGTGACCGTTATCAGTCAGTCGACGAATTGCTGCGGGAACTTCGTGCCTGGGAAGAGCGAAATCGTGACAGCAGTTCCGCTCAACCATCGCAAGCGGATGGTGGTGATACGGCATTGCGGGCTTTCTTCGCACAGCAGCAGGCCATCGGCGGGCGGACCATCACGGTGGCCTCCCAGGTGACGCAAGCCAGTCCCGACACCATCACAGGCGTGGGGACACAAGAAACACTCATCTACGGTGGCCGCAGCCGAATCACCACGGCGACTCGAAACAAATTTTCCCAACGCAGTTGGATCATAGGCGGTGGCGTCCTCATGGCCCTGCTGACAGGCATGGCGTTTTTACTGCCATCTGTCTTCCAGTCGAGAACCAACCCAACATCGCTCGACGACCAGGGGGCGGCCACCAACCCACCGACAAAGGCCGTGGCCGCGAAGTCGGGAGCCCCTGCCAGCATTCCGAAATCCCTGACAGTCGACGAGGCCCTCTGGACGCCATGCGCGGCTGACGAAGCCCTGACAGGTCTAGTACCGCGCCCCGCGAGGATTCCCGGCTTGGGACGCTGGCAGTTGGTCACGAAGGGACCGGGGCAGGCCTTGTCGACAATCTCCTGTAGTCCCGACGGAAAATGGGTGGCCACAGGGGAACAGGGAGGTACCGTTCGCATCTATAGTGCTGCGGACTTATCACTGCATGCGGTGATCCTGTCACATCATCACCCGATTCTGGAAATAGCCTTTGACGCCACAAACACGTATCTCGCAACAGTTTCAACCAGCGAGCCAATCCGTCTCTGGAAATCCGATGGAACTTATGTTCGAGACATTCCAGATACGGACTGCTTACGCAGTAGAAATACAAGTTGTGCGTGGCACCCCGAACGAAGTGTAATTACGGTATCTGCAATTAACAAACCACTAAAGACCTGGAGCGTGGCTGGAGAGTCACTACGAACTTGGCCAGATTCGAGCATACCATGTAGCAGTTTAAGTTGGCGGCCGGATGGTGAATGCCTGGCAACGGGAATGCAGAATGGAAGGGTGTTGTTTTGGTCGAAGGATGAAGGACTGATCGGAGAAACTACGGGATATGAGCAGGCCGTTCAGCGTCTCTCCTGGTCGAAAGATGGCCTGCAATTAGCGACCGGTGGAGATAAGGGGGCGATCGACATCTGGACGAGAGAGCGAGAACACGTCAAGCAACATTGCGTCCCCGAACTAACTGAGATTGTAGAAGAACTATTCTGGTCAGATCGACCCGGAGAACTATTTATTAGGTGCACTGCCCTATCGGGAGGTCGCGGGACTCTCCTGTGGGACACAACCAAGGAGACACCAAAGAATCATCCATCCAGCGGCCGCGGAGATTTTAGTAGCTATTCATACACGACTCCGTCCCTGGGTTCAGATGGGTATTTCAAAGCTATCGTAAATGGAGCACGGTTGATTCAGATGGACTCAGATTGGCAGATCAAACGGGAAGTCGCAGGAGCGGGGCTTGAAGTTTTGTCAATCGCATCATCGAGTAAGAATCAGCAGGTAGCAGTCGGAACACGGATGAGCCCTGTTATCTGCTTTAATGAAGAACTGTTTTATCAGTACCACTCTTCATCTGCAAATCATCAATGTTATTCCATGAGATGGAACTCCGATGAATCGCTATTGGCCTGCGCTGTTTGGGGTGGAGTCGAAGTTCTCGATGCACATGGAGTATCCATATGGAATGGACGAGTCGAGCCAATGAGTCACACCTATGCCGTTGCTTGGCAACCAAATGGCAACCAAGTCGTATCCGCGCATATCGATGGTAAGATTCGCGTCTGGGACAATGGGCGTCAACTTCAAGCATTAATTGCTGATGGCAAGTCCATTGTTAACGATGTAGATTGGAGTCCAGACGGCTCAACGATTGCATCAGCAGGGCACAGAGAAGGTACCCGCCTCTGGGCCGTTGAAAAAGATTCCATCCAAGAGAAGACTCATTTGCTTCAGGCACCTATGAATTCGTGCGCCTGGAGCCAAGATGGCCACTCGTTCGTTTCCATAGGAGGTAGAGGAGTAATCTTTCCTTACGACCTCGATCAAGCGAACGTGATTACGACAGTTCCTTTATCTTCCCATTATCATGGAATGAAATGGAAGCCCGATAGTTCGGAGTTTGCTGTTGCTGGTGTCGATGGAGTTATACGAATTATTTCACGCGACGGCTTCGCAATTCGCAACATAGACGCGCATGTTTCAATTGTGCGCGATGTGGCATGGTCAAATATGGGTTCTCAGATTATATCCGGCAGTGCTGACGGCACTGTTCGTACTTGGGACGCGGTGACAGGAGAGTCGCTGAGGGTGCTCATCCCCATGCTCGATGGTTCCAGTGTCACACTGACGGGTGGTGGCAAGCCTTTGTTTAATCACAAGAACGGCTTCAACAACCTACGCTATGTCGTCGAACAGCCAGATAGGCGTTTGGAAATCATGACGGCGGCGGAGTTCTCCAGCCGCGTTCAGGCCGCTCTTGCGGAGCAGCAGAAGTAGTGCGCCGCCCCTTGTTGCCGCAAGTCGCCGTTATTACGCGCTTGCGACGCCGTCTCGAAATTCTCTTGCCGATGACGTTTCGATACGGCTGCCGGAATTTGATACCTTATCTTCACCAACAGAACGCTAGCCCTTGAACGGATGCCTCGTGCCATGCCTGCCAATGCCGACCAACAACTGTTGCTGGGACTCTTGGCCTTGCAGAATGGTTTTATCACGCGTGACCAGTTGGTCTCTGCATTCGGCAGATGGACGGTTGATAAGTCGCTGACGCTGGACCAGATTCTGCTCGAACAACAGGCCCTCGACGTGCCGCGGCAGGAGTTGCTGGTGGCGCTTGCGGCCCAGCACCTGCGACAGCACGCTCAAGATCCCGCGCAGAGTTTAGCGGCCCTGAGCTCGATTGCTTCCGCACGCTTCGCCTTACAGGGTTTTCAGGACGCTGATCTGGCTCACTCGTTGGTACACTTGGGCGTCTCCCATACAACGGATGACCCGTTCGCGACGCGTGCCGGTGCTTCACGGATTCCCGGTGAGCGATTCCAGATTCTCCGTCCGCACGCCGCCGGGGGTTTGGGTGTCGTCTCGATTGCCCACGACAGCGAGGTTCCCCGAGAGGTGGCGTTGAAGGAGATTCGTCCCGAATCGGCCGACAACGCGGAAGCCCGCACCAGATTCCTGCGGGAGGCGGAGATCACGGGGGGCCTGGAACATCCCGGCATTGTGCCGGTCTACGGCTTGGGAACCTATGCCGACGGTCGACCCTATTATGCGATGAAGTTCGTCAATGGAGATTCTCTGCAAACCGCGACCGCCCGTTTTCACGAACATCGCAAAACGGGGGAAAGTGGATACCAGAGTGTCGAGTTTCGGGAGTTGCTGCAGCGATTTATTGACGTCTGCCAGGCGATGCAATATGCACACGACCGCGGCGTGCTGCATCGCGATCTCAAGCCCGGCAACATCATGCTGGGGAAATATGGCGAAACGCTCGTCGTCGATTGGGGATTGGCAAAACCCCTCGGAGAAAACCCGCAGGCAACTGGCAGTCTTGAGAAGTCCGTTGTACCCCGCACCGCGCTGAGTGGCGTGGACGGATATGGAACCCAGGCCGGAGCCGCCGTAGGCACGCCGCAGTACATGAGTCCCGAGCAGGCCGAGGGACGATTGGACGATCTCGGGCCGGCGACCGACGTCTATTCGCTGGGAGCGACGCTGTACCATGTGTTGACCGGACAACCGCCAGCCGTCGGCAGCAATGTCGCGGAAATCCTGGAAAATGTCCGTCGCGGGACGCTGATCGCTCCGCGCGAGCATGTCTCCGCCATTCCCCGACCGCTCGAGGCCATCTGTCGTAAGGCCATGTCGCTGCGTGTGGAAGACCGCTACCCGCAGACGCGCATGCTGGCGAATGAGATCAGCCGCTGGCTGGCCGACGATTCCGTACAGGCTTATCCCGAAGGCTGGGGCGGGCGGCTGGCACGCTGGTTTCGTCATCATCGGGCCGTCGCGCTCAGCGTGTCGGTGGTGGCCCCCACCGTCCTGGCTAGCATCGGTATCGCCAGCTATCTCATTGGCATCGCCGAACAGTCTGCGGCTCAATCACAATATCGGGAAACGCAGGCCCTGGCGTTGACGACGCATGTGACGGCCTTTGAGACAGCTCTCCAGCGCGAAAACTGGGACGCAGCACATTTGCAGAGTCTCGATGAAACACTGGCCGCCCTGCTGCCGCTATCGACCGAGATTGCCACCGAGGCGAGACAACGCCTGGCACAGCGTTACGCCAGTCTCCTCGAGGAAAAACTCCGGCGTCCCCGCTTGACGGAGGCCGACCTGGTCGAGTTCAACGCCGACATCGCGCGTTTGGAACTCCGCGATGCTGCCGCCGCAGACCGTGTGCGGCAGGCGCTCGTCGCTCGCAGGAATTCCTGGGAGGTCGTGGCCGAACTGCAAGGAAATTTCGACGGTTGGAGTGAGATTCTGGATTCGACGGCCGTCGAACTGAAGGAGGGGCAATTGATCCGGAAACTGCCACCCGGTGAACCCGCGCTGGACCGCGTCAAGACGTCGTTGGCCGCGACGGCCGACGTGCAGTGCGAGGCCACGTTCACCGTTTCGGCGCCACTTACCGGGCCGCTCGGAGTGGAGTTTCAGCAATCAGACACGTCCGGCTACAGCTTTCTTGTACTCCCGGCGGCGCGAAGCGCGAACGAACACGCTCCCGGGGCGAGTGGTGACGCGCCGTTGCGCATCCAGATTCAGCGCGACGGGCTGTCGCTGCGCGAGGTGGTCGCTCCGCCCGATCTGCTCGCGGAAGGAACCGTCACGATCCAGGCGCTGCGGCAAGGGGAACGCTTGCAGATTCAAGTCAACGACCTCGCGCCGATGGAGATGCTCGATCCGTTCCCGCTACCGGTCTCGCAGCCGGGCAGCATCACGCTGCGCTGGGGAACCGAAGCGGGCTCGCTGCTCCAACTGGTCAGCAGCCAGATGCGGCGGCCTATGACTCCCAGTCCGCTGGAAGTCGCCGATCAGTTGTATGCGCGTGGCAACTTCCGCGAAGCGCTACGAAAATATCAGGAACAGACACAGCAAAGCGGGGGCAGCGAGTACGGCCGCGAAGCCCAGTACAAGCAGGGGGTGTGCCTGCAGGCCCTGGGGCAATTCCCCGAAGCTCAGGCACTCTACGAACACCTGTCAGCCGCAGACCAGGATCGCTGGAGCACGCTGGCAGATTTTCAGCTCTGGGCGCGGGCCTTGGAAGAGAACAATGCCGAGTTGGCCGAGACCATCTACCATCGCCTGTCTCAGCGTTATTCCTTTGAAGAACTGGCGCGGATTGCTCCGGAGGAAACTCGGGAGCGCATCTGCAGATTTACCAGCACCACGCTGACAAGTTTTGAGCAGTTTCTGTTTTATGATCCGCATCGTTTCGCCAAGGCTGAGCGCGCGTACGACTTGAATGCGCTTCTGGGATATGGCAGCCACGGATATCAAGAGGCTGCCTATCAATTTGCACAGCACGCGGCGTTTCTCGGACGCCACGACAGTGCCCTGCAGACGCTCCGGGAAAAGCAATTTAGTTCATCCTGGTACCTGAGTGATGTTCTTTATCTCCGACTCTTGCGTGAGAGCGGCCAGCCGTTGCTGGCCCTTGAGGAAGCCGAAAAACTCGAGAAATCCAGGCCGTCAGCCCATCCCGTTGACCGCAGTCGCATCGTCATGCAGCGTGCCCATTGTCTCCATGCCTTGGGGCGAACGGATGAAGCTCGCGAGTTAGTCTCCTCCGTCATTCCAGCCTTCCGCGAAAGCACATTGGTATATGGACAGCACGTAGCAATTCTCGGTCCTCCGCTCATGGCTCATGCCTATCTGCAGGCCGATGCAGGAAATGAGGAAGTCGCCTTGTCAGCGTGGCAGGAATGTGCATCGCATCCGCCTATCGGTGTCATGCGCAGTTACTACATCGGTCGAGCGATGTCGGGCACCATCAATGACGCGGATGCCGAACTCTTTCTGGAAACCGGTAGCAGTACAGATTCGACCGGTCTGGGCAAGGTCGTACTTTCCTATGTCCCGCGTGAAAAACTGTTGCGAGTGATCAAGGAGATGTGGGTCTCCCCGAGGGGGAAAGCCTTCGCGCGAAAAATCGCGTTGGAACAAGTATCGTTTCGCGAAGAAGCCCTGTCGCTGCCGACGATTGGTGCCTATCAGTTTGTCGTACAGGAGTTATCGTCGGAGGAGCCGGATCCCGAGCAAGACGATGCGTTCTGGGCATTTGCGGAACAGACCGTCCAACTGCTGGCCATCGAGGGGACGCTGCGATCGGCTCAATTGCTCCCCCTCGCCGTCACGTGGAAAGGCAATCCAGGATTTCTCGGCTGGAAGACTGTGGAAGCCACGCTGCCCGTGGAATATCGTGGCCATGTGGCCTACATTTTCGGATTGAGATACCTGAAGTTGCAAAAGGCGGAGGAGGCGAGGAAGTTCTTTCAGACCACGCTGCGGGATGCCGCACCAGACTCTCTGTTTTCGCGATTGGCGGCACGCGAGTTGGCCACACTCGACACGGCTGACACGGCCAACTAACGACCTCGATTCTCTCCCCCCGGAATGCACATGATCCAACTGCACATCGTCGCTGCCGGCCAACCGATGTTGACGTTTGATCTGGAACGTCCGGTCGAACTGGGCCGTCAGCAAGCGGACGAACCCGCACCGTTTGCCCTTGTCGACCGAGGCGACGTGCAGCGACTCATCATCGCTGCGCGCGAAGATGTCTCCATCGGCAGGCGGCAGTTGCGGATCGAACCGGCAGCGCCCGGGCATGTCCTACTGACGAATCTGAATCAAACGATCGCCATCGCCATCCAGTTGGGAGCCGTGCTAGCCCCCGGTGAATCGCGACTCCAAGCCTTACCAGTGGTCCTCGGGATTGCCGCTCTCACGGTTCGCATTCTAGACGATGCTGACGAATCCGCACCGCAGTATGAATCGCTGTCGCAACCGACGCTGTTGCCCGGTAGCCTCCTCCGCCCCGGCAGTCCCGAGCTGCCGTCGTTAGTGGCGTCGCTGCGTCAACACGATACCACTGCCATGTTGTCACGGTTGGAGCGCCTCATCGGGGTGCTCCAACTCGCAGCGTCCTCTCCCCAGTTTGCGCACGAAGTCGCCGTCACCGCCTGTGAACTCGTCGATCTCGATCACGCGGCCGTCGTGCTGCGGGATGGCCACCAATGGATCGTCGAAGCACAGGCGTCGCGCGGTCTGCTGGCAGTCGCGTCGGATTGGCACCCCAGCCGGACCTTGCTGGAACGCGTGGCACGCGAGCGCCGCACTTTCTGGCGCGGGCTGGAAGAGTTTTCGAGTGGTGGAGTGGCCAGCTTGCGCGATGTAGTGGGTGCGGTCGCCGCGCCGATTCTGGACGCCGCCGGACAAATCCGTGGCGCGATTTATGGCGATCGCCGCAGCAACGGTCGACGGCAGGGGCCGCCGCTGGGGAAAGTCGATGCACAACTGGTCGAAATTCTGGCGTGCGGCGTGGCCGGCGGACTCACGCGGTTGGAGCACGAGCGAGCCTCCATCGCCCGACGGATTCAGTTCGAGCGATTTGTGACACCGGAAGTCTCACGGCAACTCGATGAAGACCCCGCGGCACTCGAGGTGCGCGACGCCACAGTCACGCTGCTATTCTGTGACATCGCGGGGTTCAGCGGCATCAGCGAGCGGTTGTCAACACAACAGACGTTTGCCTGGATCAACGATGTCATGGAGACCCTGTCAGCCTGCGTCTTGGAGCACGGCGGGACACTGGTGGACTACGTGGGTGACGAACTGATCGCCATGTGGGGCGCGCCCTACTCTCAGGAACACCATGCCGCGGCGGCTTGCAAGGCCGCACTGGCGATGTTGCAGAGTCTGGGGTCTCTCAGTGAGCGCTGGTTATCCCTGTTGGGCGGGCCGGTGACCGTCGGCATCGGCATCAATTCGGGAGTCGTCGGAGTGGGTAACACCGGCTCGCAGTTCAAGCTCAAGTACGGCCCTCTCGGCTCACACGTCAACATTGCCAGCCGGGTGCAGGGAGCCACGCGGCATTTGAGGACCAATGTGCTGCTGACAGGGGCCACCGCCGCAGCCGTGGGGGACGCATTTCCCATCCGACGCGTGTGTGCGGTGCGAGTCAAGAACATCGCCCAACCGCTCGACCTGTTCGAACTCCAAACCGACCCGCTGGAACTCGTCCGACCCATCAATGCCCAGTACGCGCAAGCCCTCCAGTGTTGGGAGGCACAAGATCTGAACGGCACGATCAGACAATTGAGTCAGTTCATTGCCCTCCATCCCGAAGACGGCCCGGCACTGGTCCTGTTGTCTCGCGCTGTCGAAGCCTGGACGCGGAGTGATTCGAACTACGACCCCGTCTGGCAATTGCCGTCAAAATAGGGCTCTGGCCGCTGTCTTGGATGTACGCAAACCCAAACAGCGACGTTGAAACGCCTGACTTGAGTGTGGCCTGGGCACAGCTTCTCCATGGCTCGTTCAGGGCCACTACCACGTTTTCCAGGATTGTTACCACCAGAATTCGAACCGTTCAAGCGGTGTGCTGGATCATTGTTGGGAGCTGCCAACGCCTACCGTCCGAGCACCGGAATACCGCTGCAATTTGCGTTCAAATACTCACGATTGCACAGGTGGCGAACTTACATCAACCTCGCCACATAAAGAACTTTCATGGGCTTTCAGCAGAGATTCGCGTCCGCCTACGGAACCAATGACCACGTTCCGACCGGCAAAAATGTCATACCGTCCGGCTGACCGGAAACGGTCGCGACTGACAGCGATTCTGTGCAATTCTGTGCAGTGAATGACGCGACGATCGGCAGGGAAGCCGAGAACTCTGAAAATGCCGAAACCGCCGAGAAATCGAGTGATTTCCAAGCGGTTTCTGAAGCGGAGAGGGGGGGATTCGATACCCCTCGTTTTTTTTATCTCTTCGTAGAACAAAGTTTACCGCGAAAAGCGGCTGTCCGCAAAGGATTTGCGCTCACGCATCTTCCATCTTCTGTCGTCAGGATTCTCTCCCGTTGTCACCAACTTTGTCTCACTGAGACAAACGCTTTTGAGCGGCACCTCCACCCCGGAGGTGTTTCATGTCTTTCAACAACTCGTCCTCAAACGACCTTCAGCCCCGTGCTCCCCGCAAGCGGAAACGGAATTCCTCGGAACGCGGACTCGCTTCGGATGCCGATCTTGCCAGCTTGGCCCGGACTTACCTGGAGGTCCAGCATCGCCTTTGGCCGACGCTCGTGACGCAGGGTGTTCTTTCAGCTAGGACTGATGATGTCATCCAGCAGATGGTGGCTCACTATAAAGCGTGCCATCAGAGCCGGCGGCTCGATGTGACCACCGCGATGGACCGGTCCAATGGGTTTCAGCTCAAGCTGGCGGCGGCCTACGCCCGGTACAGTTGCGATAACAATTCCCCGACGTCGATCGTGGATCAGATGGTCAACTGCCTGCACAAGGCGCATGCCGAGGAACGGTTCATTCCCTGGGAGTTTATCTTCACAGATTACTCCGTCAGTGGACTCGATTCGGGTCGCCGCGGTTACCTGAACTGCAAGGCGTTGATCGACGAACAGGACCGTCCGATCGACACCGTCTACATCGACGATTTTTCGCGGGCTTCCCGTGATTCACTGGAGTGGTGGAAACTCGGCTGGTTCTGCAAGCGTCGGAGCTTGCGGATGATCGGAGCCTCGGATGGTTTCGATCTGTCGTCTCCCAATTGGGACATTTTCATCACGATCTACGGCCTCTTGTGCAGGCTCTTCATCCGCAGCCTTCAGGAGAAGGTAGGGCGTGGAATGAAAGGGGCTGCGCGGCGGCGGACCTGTCTTGGCAAGCCTCCGATGGGGTTTACGCGTATGCTCATGCGTGATGCGGATAGAAACCCGATCGTCCGTCCTAACGGAAAGCCGCAGTTTACCTGGACCATCGACCCTGTCTCCCGAGAGTTTGTGGAGCTTTTGTTCGAGCTGTTCGTGGACCGCCGAATGTCGGCCTATGCGATTGCCAAGCTGTTCAATCAGCAAAAAATCGACGGGACCGATACCTGGTCGGAATCGACGATCAAGAACATGCTCTGGAATCCCGCCTACATCGGTGTGATCATCTGGAATCGAACCCGGCGTGAGTTCGATTTCGACAAGGAAAAATACGTCACGGTCCAGAATCCCCGGAGCGAATGGATCGTCACTTACGACCCAACCATGGCCATCATCAAACCGCTGGCCAAATGGTGTGCGGCCCGGAAGCTGCTCGCTCAGACCAAGCGTAAGCCCGGCTCAGGGCAGTCGGTCAGTCGCAACCAGCAGCGGGCAACGACACTGTTCAGCGGGACGCTGGTCTGCGCCGACTGCGGTCGCGAGTTGGTGCTGTACCGCTCCGCCCAGCAGTACAAGAACATGTACTGCGTCAATGGCCGGTCTGGCGTCTATGGCTGCAAGCTCTGCACGTCCAAGAGCACGCGGGTTATCGAAGACTGCCTGCTGGGCTTTCTTCGCGACACCGTGCTGACGGAGCAGTCGATTGATGAACTGGTAGCCCGTGCGAACGAGCACCTGAAGTCGCTGGCGAGCCGTCCGAAAGTTAATGTCGCACCGCTCCGGTCCCAGATCGCGTCACTCCAGAAGAAGATCGACTCGTTTGTTCAACGGGTGGAAAATCTGAAAGAGTCGGAAGAGGGGCTGCGGGAAGGCTACGAACGTCGCATCATTCAGCAACAGAAGGAGGTCGATGAACTGAAGAAGCAGCTTCGAGAAGCGGAGCAGACCAACGCACCCGTGCCCCCCAAGCTGTCAAAGAAGACCCTGCGGTCCTACCTTCCGGAACTGCGGGCCATCCTGAACCAGGAAATCCCGGTGGCGGCGGAAGCCATTCGCTGTCTGACCGGCCCGATCGCAATCCGACAGGAAGCCATCCCCGGAAAGAAACGCGGTGCCCGCTGGATCGCCACGTTTTCCCCGGATTTGCTGGCACTTCTGCGTCACGTCACGCAGGAAACGGATTGTCCAGATTCCGTGACTTTGGAGTACCTTTGTGGTGGAAACTGGATAACACCCGCTGCGGTGTCCGTTGCCGTGGAAAGTGTGCCCAAATACGAGCAACTGGCCCCGAAGTTCAGGGAACTGCATGACAAAGGTGCCAGCATCCAAACAATCGCGGCCGCACATGAGCTGTGCTGGGATCAGGTGAAGACGATCCTTCGGTTTGCCGCTACGGGTGAGCGTCCTTCGTGGCCGAAGAAGAAAAACCCCGGTTGCAACGAAACAAATCGTGAAAAGTTCATGTCTTTTAGCGCTGAAGTGGTGTCCCGCAGGTCGAACGGGGAATCATTCGCAAAAATCGCCCTTGAGCTTGGAATCGGAGAATCTACCGTCCGCCGTGCCTGGGATCACGCTAATCCATGCTGCGCTCGAAATGCGTTGGAGAGTGGAATGACGCCAGTTCGCGGTGCATACCGCCACTTGAAACCTGAACAACTTCGCGAGGTCCACTCCTGCCTCGCGGAGGGCAAGTTGTCGATTCCTGAGATCGCAGCTCGCACCGGCGTGAGTCAGTCAACGATACGCCGTGAACGGCTCCGGTTGACGCAAGGTTAGAGCCCCTGCCGACGGTCTTCCGGAGCGATGCACCAAGGGATGCCGCCGAAAAACGCGACCTTGTATTCGCCTAACCATCACTGTATTGTATTGTGCCTGTACTGTAAGGAGCGGTTTCGAATGCTGTCCAAGGCCCATGATGCCCTGAAAAAGTGCGAAGAAAGCCTCCGAGGTCTGGTAGCGGAAGCGGCAGCAGCGGGTCAGTACGATACCGTCGAAACGATCACCGAGTGGGCACGAACACTCGGTCGCCTGAGAGGGGGATGTGAGGCCGAAGACATCCCAGAGCAGGCAGAGGAAGTCGAGCAGCCGGTCGCCATTAGTGTTGCCAAGAGTGCTTCGAAGCGCATGAAGGCCCGTCCAGCCTATCCCCGCTTCGCGCGGTCTCGAACTGAGCTTGTCAAAATCGGCTGGTCCAAAAAGGAAAAGAAAGAGTATCTGCATCGAGCCCCGTGGGGCGTCGTCGAGTTGCTGTGCCAGCGATTGAAGTCCTGGGGCAGCAAGGAGTTTACATCGGAGGACATCCTCCCCCTTCAGGGGAGTGACGGAGTGGAAGTTCCGTCGTATCAGTCCTATCTTTGTCTCGCATGGCTGCGTGATTCTGGCTTGATAACCAAGGAAGGGCGTCAGGGATACTTCGTTCCGCGAGGGCTTGATCTCCTTGTGGAGACCTCAAAAGCGTGGAAGAATCTGCCTGCGAAACGATGAGAACGGGAACAACCTAGATGTCACAGATCAGCGGGCCGCTGCCGACATGGCATTACAAAAGTCTCCAGCAGGGCGACACCGTTCGCGATCCGATACAAGGCGAGTTCTTCGCTACGGAGGCCATCGAGAACAGTGCTGATGCGCTGGTTCGGGAAGGAATTCAGAACTCACTCGACGCACGGCGGAAAACTTCGGCCACGCCCTGGGGAAAAGAGGTGCTTCGAGTCCGAATCCGGATTTCTGGCAGCTCTCAGGCAATTCCCCCACAATTCGCGGCCCCTTTTCTTGCAGGTAACTGGGAGCATCTTCTTGTCCCTGGAAACGGGCTGAGCATACCGCCTAAGGAGGACCAGCCCTGTACGTTCTTGACATTCGAAGACTTTGGAACTTCGGGGCTGAGTGGCGACCCATCCCAGTGGAAGAAAGTGCCCGGATGCGAGAACCGATTCTTTAACTTCTTTCGCGCTGAGGGCCATTCGGACAAGAGCGAAACTGACCGGGGGCGGTGGGGGGTTGGCAAGACTGTCTTTCCACGCGCGAGTCGCATCAGTTCATTCTGGGCGATTACGCGGCGCGAGCTGGATGGCACGCGACTTCTGATGGGCAGGACAATTCTCAAGTCGCACGATCTCGCGAATGGCACAACGTGCGTCCCGGATGGATACTTTGGAGTCAAGGCGGATAGCAGTTCTATCGTTCTTCCTGTCTCCGATGACAAGACGATCGCTCAGTTCTGCGAAACCTTCGGACTGTTGCGCGGTCACGAGTCGGGGCTCTCGATTGTGGTCCCATTCTACGACGAAGATGAGATCACGACCGAAACCATCCTTCATGCTGTCGTGATCGGATACTTTTTCCCGATTCTCTCAGGAGAACTGGTCGTCGAGATCATTGGCCCGGATAACGTCGTGACAACTTTGGATCAGTCCAATCTGGCTGACGCCGCAAATCGTTTCGATCGCAGCCGCCCTCTGATGCCTGTCATTCAGCTCTCTGACTGGGCGAGAAGCCTCAAGGAATCGGACAGGTTTCTGCTGAATCGCCCTCCGGCGAATCGGGCACCAAAGTGGACGCCCGAACTTTTCCCGGAGAAGGGCATTGAAGTTCTCCGCAGCCGGTTCAAGGCTGGCGACCGCATCGCAATTCGCATCCCCATGCCGGTGCGTGAAAAAAAGAAGGAGGCGCAGTGGTCCTGGTTCGATGTTTTCCTCGCAGCCGATGGGTCAGATAAGCGCGGACGCCCGATCTACGTTCGAGACGGAATCACAATCTCCGATGTCCGGGGAAGAACAACCCACGGCGTAGCCTCATTGGTGCTGGTTACCGACCGGCCTTTGGCAACACTGCTGGGAGACTCCGAGAATCCGGCACATACACAATGGCAGAAGGAGTGCTCCCACTACCGCCACAAGTATGAAACAGGTGTGGCAAACATTGAGTTTGTCGCCAACAGCGTGGCAGAGATTCTTCGACTGATCACCGAGTCTGACGTAGAAGAAGACCCGACTGTGCTAGTCGATCTTTTCTCTCTGCCCATGCCGAAGAAAGACGACTCACTCAAAACCCGGAAGAAAAAGCCGAAAAAAGAGGATGAACCAGATTCGACTCCGGATGATCCTTTTGAACCCCCACCGCCGAAGCCCAAGGGATTTCGAGTCACGAAGTCGAAGGGTGGTTTCTCGATTGCCAGCGGAGACCCGGAAGCCCGGCAACCCGAGCAGTTGCTGGTTGAAGTGGCTTATGACGACCGGACGAGAAACCCGTTGAAGTCTTGGTATCGCACGGATTTTGACCTCGCAAAGTTGTCGATCAGTGCCCCAAAGGAACTGGCAGAGAACATCAAAGTGGTTTCCGCCGGAGGGAACCGGCTCATCGCCCAAGTCGTGAAGCCGGAATTCAAACTGAATGTGACCGGTTTTGACGAGCGTCGAAACCTTTTTGTTCGAGTTCTGGAACAGGAGGCGACCGATGGCAATTAGTCGCTTCAATTACACCGGGCTGCGGAAGATCAACCGTCGCGATGTCCAAATCGCCTTGACCAAGGATAGCCCGCCCGAGTTCGTGGCTGAACTTTCATTAGCCGGCTACGACTTCCCTGCGGATTCCCTGGTCTTCGTGGAGGCGTACCGGCAGACAACGTGGATGCGTTTTCCCTTCGGATCAGTTAATGGAATCGTCCGCCCTGTTGACACCAAACTCACGGAGTTCGATTCGCCAGACGAAATCCGGTTTCGGGTAAGGGTTACCGCAGCGGGTGAAAACTCGGGAAAAATGCTTGGTGAAGCCGATCAGATTCGTCCGGTCGGCGAAATGGACGACGACGATGAGCGATCACCGCTGCTGAATGTTAGGCCGGCTGATATCGGCGACGAAGTCTATCGCGTTGAGATGGAGCAGCCTCCGGTTCTGCTGATCAACAGGAATGTCGGAGACTGGCGGGCCGCTGCGACATCGCCGATATTTCAGGCGCTCACGGCACCAGCCATTCTGCGTTCGGTGCTGACGCACTTGCTCGTAATCGATGATGCCAGCGACCCCGATGACAGTGAATCTCCTCATGCAAGGTGGCTCCGCTTCGCCATGTCACTTCCTGGTGTCGCCGAGTGCCCCAACGACAAAGACGCCCGCCCCGGCTGGATTGACGATGTCGTCTCTTCCTTTGCACGGCAGAAACAAGTCCTTACATCCTTCATGAACGCCTGGCAGAAAGGATGAGGTGATGGCAACGCTCCGCAGATTAAATGAGCAAGGCGTGACAAGACTGCTGGAGTTTCTCCATGCCGTGAAGTCTGACTCCAGCCTCGCCGCCCCGGTCGAGATCCTCGACCATGACTCGACCTCGCAAGACCTCGGCGACGTGGAAGTCGACATCGAGCAACAGACGTTCGGCAGTCGCTTTGCAGCAGCCCGCTACCTGCATGAGCGGTTCAGCGGTACGGGACTCGGCAACATCGATCAGGATCGAGGGCTCTGGGCGTGGCTGTCGCTGTTCTACTTCGAAGAGCTTTGCCCCCCGGATAAAAAGGGGAAACGAACGCCTGGCGAGAATGCCCGCTGGGTTCCAGTTTCCGGACATGCCTTTCGCTATTACCGACATCTTCTTGCCGGCCCTTATCGGATCTTTCACACCCATCGAACCAACCCCGAAAGGGCGATGATTCTCCTCTGTGGACCTCTTCACCAGCCGGGAGACATTGTCGAACAACTGGCGTCGCGGCAGGAGTTGGTTACGAATGCATCTCTGCTTGCCACGGCAACTGCGCTGTACCTTGACGGAACAACCGCGCTGCCCAAGCGAGGGGCGGCATCCACCGAAAAGCTCAACGACCGAACTCGCGGCAAGCCGGGAACAGTTCGACGTCTTGTTGACGTCTACAAACAGTTTGATCTTGCCTGGGATTTATATGCGATGGACACCACAGCAGTCGTTACACTGCTCCCGAAGGAGTTTGAACGGTTTAGACTCCATCAGAAATGACTCACCAGCACATATCGCCGTATGACATCGGCACGCCAGCAACGCATTGGGCCAGAAACATGCAATGTTTCACCACGAGAACATGAAATGCCAGAGCAAGATCCTACCGTAGAAGCCCTTACTTTGCCGTTTCGCCCTCGCGCACGGCTCCTTCAGCTCTTGGGGGATCAATTGATCGGCACGCCGCGACTGGCAGTCTTCGAACTTGTGAAGAACGCCTACGACGCCGACGCCGAACATGTAACGGTTATGCTAAAGGGATTGAATACCGCCGCACCGTCGATTGTTGTAGAAGATGACGGCGACGGGATGTCACTTCAGACGATTCGCGATATCTGGCTAGTGCCGGCACATGATCATCGTGGCCTCCAACGTAAAGCACTAAAGAGAACTCGCCTTAATCGCTTGCCTCTCGGTGAAAAGGGACTCGGACGGTTCGCGGTACACAAGCTCGGCGACTACATCGAGCTTGTCACGCGAGCCAAAGGGCAAAAAGAATGCGTTGCCCGCATTGACTGGTCAACACTCATCGAAAAGGAATATCTCTCCGAAGCACATGTCACCGTCACGACGCGACTACCAGAGATATTCACAGATTCCAAGACAGGCACACACCTCTCCATCGGAAAGCTCCGTGAGACAAGCTGGACCCGTGGCGAGGTGAGGCGTCTGTTGAGGCAAATCACATCTATCGCTTCACCATTCACTCACCGCTCTGACACGTTCGTGACCATGCTTAATGTTCCTGACCATCCTGAATGGGTGTCAGGAATCCCAGATGTCGACGTGCTCATGAAGCGAGCCCCATGGCATTTCCGCTTCACCTTCGAAAATGGAGTGTTTTCGTGGACCTACGCGTTCAGAGGCGTCACGGGAGTGAAGATTGCTCCTCGCTCAAAGACAGAAGACAATGCCCCACTATTGATTTCGAACGCAGACGACGATCGAGAGCAAGGAATTGCAGTAAAGTCACCGGGTGCGAAGCGAAACAAGATTGTAGCAGATGAAGAAACAGCCAAGGGCATTGGAAGCATCAAAGGCGAGTTCTATGTATTTGATAGGGACCGTGAGATCCTGTCGCGACTGGGAGACAGCCAGCTCGTGCAGAGCTTCCTAGACGACAATGGCGGAATTCGCGTCTATCGAGACAGTATCCGGGTCTACAACTACGGGGAGCCGGGAGACGACTGGCTCGGCCTAGACCTCCGGCGTGTTAATGTCCCCGCTCGTAATATCAGTCGCAATATTATCGTTGGTGCGGTTGATTTGCAGCTGGAGACAAGTAGTCAACTCACCGAGAAAACCAATCGTGAAGGGTTCGTTGAAAACGACGCTTACCATCGATTAAGGCAAATTGTTCTGGGAGCGCTTTCAGTGCTTGAAACTGAAAGGAAAGTCGACAAGGACAACATACGAGCCGTGACAGGGCAAGGGAAAGATCGAGAGGCCACCAACATCACGCGGCCGCTGGAAGCGCTTCGAAAGTCTGTGGAACTTCACGGACTTTCCAAGGAGCTTAACCCGCTGATTGACAGGGCTGAGAAGAACTACAATGAGATGCGCGACACTATGCTCCGCGCAGGACTGTCCGGAATGGGCCTGGCAATTGTTTTTCACGAAATCGAACAGGGCGTCAGGGTGCTCCATGACGCCATCGAGGCCGGGAAGAATGTCGCGACAGTGCAGACACAGGCTCGGGAGCTTGTTCGCATTCTTGACGGATTCAGTGAGTTGCTTCGTAAGGGAGACCAGCGCCACAATAGCCTCAAACGCTTGGTAAGGCGGGCTCGCGACATCAATAGCGTCAGATTCCGCAACCACGATGTTCGCTTGGTCTGCCCTGCCCTCGAAGAGGATTCACCTGATTGCGAGTGCGAATTCTCATTTGGATTGTTGTTGGGGGCGGTCAACAACCTTCTTGACAATGCTTTTTACTGGCTCGACGTTCGCTGGCCAGCAGATGGCGCCGCATCAGAACGAATGATCTTCATCGACATCGACACCAACTTCCCTGGGGGGCCGGCAATCATTGTAGCCGACAATGGACCGGGCTTTCAGGATGATCCTGATCGACTTACCCAACCCTTCTTTAGCCGTCGACCAGAGGGGATGGGAGTTGGCCTGTATTACGCTAACATCGTGATGGAAGTTAACGGTGGTTATCTTGCATTCCCTGACGCGGCAGAGGCTGGTGTGCCTGCGGCGTTCGATGGTGCTGTCATCGCCTTAGTGTTTGGCAAAGGAGAGTCCCGTTGATTTTCTCTGCCCCACGTTTCATTGTCGTTGATGACAAGAAAGAGCATTTACGCGCAATCACAGAGACATTTGAACGCATCGGCTCTCCATGCCTTGGGGTCCATTTCGACCCATCTGTCGATCTAAACGACGAGCATTTCCGTGGTGTCCGCTGTCTCTTTATGGACCTGCACCTAATTGGTGGCCAAGCAGGTTCCGACGACACTCAATACTTCGCGCACATTGCCTCTATTCTTGAGCAGACCATAAGTCCCAAAGGTGGGCCGTTCGTGCTGATTGTATGGACGTCACATCCGCACCAGAGCGATGGGCTGCGTGATTATCTCAACAGGAGCGTAGATCCAAATAAGCCATATGCCCGTCCTTTGGCAGTTCTCGGGTTGTCGAAGGAGAAGTACATCAATGTCGAAACCGGTGCCGTCACCGAGGCACTCCAATTGCAGAAGGCCATAGGCGACGTAGTCGTCTCAAATCCACAGCTGGCAGCGCTTCTCAGCTGGGAGGCAGATGTGCTGCAAGCCGCTGGCGATACTTTGGCATCGCTACTTGCACTTGTGCCTTCCGATCAGCGAACAACGGGTGCATTCCCGCCGGCGCTTGATAGACTTTTGAGCATACTTGTCAGGGAGGCGGTCGGCCCTTGTCATGTTGGGGCGAATCCAAGGGCAGCAATTTCGACTGCACTGGCACCGATCTTGTCGGATCGCATTCTAAATCAAGACCCCTTACCCAACACTGAGCAAATCTGGAACAGCGCCGCAACTCTCTATGCTGACCAGTCTCTTGGACAGGCTTCGCCAGAGGAAGGCGGGGAGATCAATAGAATGTTACACTTGGCGATGCCCGGAACTGAAATTCTGAAAGCAACGGACTGGGGGGCGGTGGTTAAATGGCCATACGGCATGTCAAGCGAATGCCTGGAGCAATATACTGGCCTGACAACTAAGCAGATGTTATGTGACGAGTACAGGATGCGTAGCTCAGCCATTGAAAAGTGCACGCCTGTGCTTGTGCGCGTAGGGGCCGCCTGCGATTACGCTCAGAGTAATCGGGGTCCAATTCTGTTTCTGTTCGGACTTGTTATTCCGGAGTCTGCTGAACGACAAATGAAGGGTGGTCAACCAGTTAAATTGTCAGACGCAATCTGGAGATCGCCAGTTTTCTCAATCCCGGGCGCGACAGACGTGTATCGGCTCTTCGTACACATTCGATTCCCCCTTACCAGCTTGCGTACACACTGCGAAAAGTGGGAAGTGTGTTTTCGCCTGCGGGAGCAATTACTTATGCATTTGATTAGTGCGGCGAGCACTCATATCGCACGTCCAGGTATAGTGCAGCTTCCTGTTGCTTAGGAGTCTTCATTTGTCGTATGTGCAAAATGTCGTCAGTTGCTGACGTAGCATCGCGGCACACTGAAGTCTGTCAGAGACTTCGCATTCCCATACGGTTAAAACCTTCCATCCCATACTGAAAAGCTGCGATTGGGATACTGCGTCACGCTTGACGTTGTCAGAGAATTTTCGTTCCCAGAACTGTTCTTTGGATTTCGGCTTGTAGGCAAACTGGCAGCCCTTATGCCGGTGCCAGAAGCAGCCATGCACAAAAATGACTGTCCGGTACTTCGGGAGCACAATATCAGGCTTTCCGGGCAAATCCTTGCGGTGCAGTCGGAAGCGATATCCCATCCGGTGAAGCAGTGAGCGAACAATCAGTTCCGGCTTCGTGTCCCGATTTCTGATGCGGGACATGTTCCAACTTCGGTGTTCGGGTGAAATCCGGTCCGTCATTTGTCTATCAACTCTGCATCGACCAGCGTTTTGTAAATCGAGTCCGCGATCTGCATTGCAATCCACGGAGGAACGGCATTCCCAACTTGCGTGTACTGCTGTGTTCTCGGGCCACAAAAGAGGTAATTGTCGGGAAACGTCTGGAGCCGGGCGGCCTCGCGAACTGTCAGACTCCGGCATTGAGTCGGGTCGTAATGGATGAAGTAATGGCCGTCCTTCGAAATATGGGACGTGATTGTCGTCGAGGCTGAATTGGCGAGTTGGACACGAAATCTGTCATTGAAGTCCCCCGTTGTCGCGTTCTGATGCTTCGGCAGCAGCCCCCGTGGGAAGTCTTCGAGTCGGGGCGAATAGCTATGCGTTCTCGCAAACACCGCGCAGAACAGGTACCGGATCAGGTCCGAATCCATGTGTGCCCTGGTTGCATGGTTACACACACCAGAAAGACGTGAATCCGACAGAAAATCGTGCAGGCTGTGCGTCCTGTCCAGAGCGCCATTAACCGCGAGGAATTCGTCTCCTCGGCCATTTCGCGGCCGGGTGATCTGCTCAACACTGGAAAAAAGTCGGTTCGCCAGCTCATCGTCGATTTCGTTGAGCCAGGCCGGGCATGGATGGCCGTCGGCTCCAACCTGCCGGCGAATCGATTCCCACCACGCGTCTTCATTGTCAACGAGCGTGACGTACTTGCCGCCCTGGCGGCTCCGTGACAAGCCGCTTCGCAATCTGGGCAGCGAATCGATAACAGACTTCACTGTTGGTGCTGGAGAACGGATGAGAGGCGGGGGTGACACGTCTCCGATCGTGTCAATCAACCCCACCAGAATCACACGATGGCGCTGCTGGGGAACGCCATACTCTTCACATTGAGCGATAAACCGCCGCGGATCTTCTTCCGGATAGTGGCTCGCCTCAGCTGCTGTGACGATGGGAACAATGCGATATCGAAGTGAGGAGTTCTTTCCGGCCGGGCACTGCAAGTCGGACAGAATCTTCTCGAAAATCTTCTGATTCTCCACGGTTGCGGAGAGCATTCCCTTGACGTTTTCCATGACAAAGATCGTCGGCTGATGCTCCGCTATGATATGCAGGTACTCTTCGTAGAGCTTCGATCGTTTGTCATCCTCAATTCTGTAGTTCTCAATCCCTTTGTTCCGAACTCTCCCTGCGAGGGAGTAGGCTTGGCAGGGAGGGCCACCAATCAAGATCCAAGGTGCCGGAGTGGTCCCCAGAGCCGCGTTTATTCGGCAGCGAACGGACTCGTGATTCTGCGGACCGAGTTCGACGCACATGACCTCATGGTCAGCCTTCTGCCAAGCTGCCTGGAGTTCCGGAATCTTCGCTGCTTCATCGGGCAGATCCTGAAGAGAGACCTCTCGTTTGAGCACTCGGTAGTACAGGTCTGGAGCTTCGCCTCTCGGAAACTGTCGAAAGAAGCTGCGAAGACGCAGTGTCTGGTGAGCGTAGGGGTCTTTCTCGACCGACAGAGCGATACGAAACGGGTTGCGACCGGAATCAACGAACGCGCTGAAACCTTCGCCTAAGCCGCCGGGGCCGGCAAAGAGATCAACGACAGGGATAGCACTGCGATCGACACCCAAGAGATGTCCCCAACATCCGTCCGAAGAACGAGTTGCAACAAATGAACTGTCCCCTTGCTGACGGGGAGTGTGCGGCCACACGCACAAAGCCAGTGATTCTAATGCCTTTGATCGCAATGTTGCAGTGAACTGCGAGGCTGCCGGGCTTTATTTCCCCAGTGGCTGGTCAGTCACCCCGTACGTGTCCTCGTGCAGCGTCACGCCCTAGAGCGTAGATGCCCAGTTACCGATCCATTTGACAGGAGAAATGCCATGACCTGATCCAGCTTTCCCCTCAAACAGACCACTTTGCAAACCAAGGGACCCGATTGTCGGGTCCCTTTTTGTTTTCCCTCTCAAAAGGAACCCCATGCCGTATCCCCTGCCGAATCGCCACCCGAAGTGTCTCAAGACCCTGGTGCGGACCTGCCATGCCGGCCGCTCGCGAACAGTCCTGTGTCGCAAGATTGGTGCAAGTACTTCCGATCGCGGCCAGCGTCTGCTGAGTATTCAAAAGAAGTGAGGACATGACCGCAGCCAGACCATCCCCTGACGAACGTCGACATCAATTCCTCGACACCCTGGCGTTCCTGATCGCCAGATACCACATCGACCGGTCGCGCGCCGACAACCTGCCCGTTGCCTCAGCCACAAATCCCAGGCGAGGCAATCCCACACGGCACACCGCCCACTGCGACTCCAAGCGTCGAAACGCTTCTACGAAGAATTCCCACCCTGATTTGGAGACCACCTGAATGTCCAATTCTGGCCACGCGATCGTGGATCAACTGTGTCATCACACCCTGTCACTCCGTGCTCAGCTCGACCAGGTTGAAGCACGAGTGCCTGACATCAACAACGCCATCGGTGAACTCGCCAAGATGCTTGTGCTGAAGGAGACGGCCGTCCTCGGGCTCGTCATTTACGAAGGGCACTACAGCGATCATCCCGGCTCCGCGAAGTCCACGAATGTGGTTCAGGCCGCATTGATGATCCCGAAAGGGTTCGGCGTGATCTGGTGGGAGGCCAAGGAATATCTGGCCTATCGCAAGAGCCCACCGGCCAGCGAATCGGACTGCCAGTTTCGATTCGTGCCGTTCCTGGAATGTCCTTCAGCGATTCGAACGCTGCTGCTTCCCCAAGTGCATCCCCTGCTCGTGATGCTGTTGAGCCAGATGCGGGGGGCCCGACCACCACAGAACTGATCGAACACCGGGGTGATCTGCCCCGCAGGTTGCCCCGGTGTTTTCCTTTCCTCGTCTGAAACTCAATCCAAGAAAGGTCAAGACCATGAATATCGATCGCCTGAGTCAAAAGCTCCAGATTCCGGCGCTCAAGCTCCGCCACCTTCTCGAACAGAAGTTCGTGCCGCTCCGGACACCAGAGGCAGGTGAGTCTCTCGCCGGCCTGCCCGAGGACATCGGCGTCATCACTGCGATCCTGCTCGGCTGTGCAGCTTACCTGGAAGACGCTGGCTATCTGGAACAGCGTATCGGCGGATTGATCAATGCGATCTGCTGTTCGATGCAAACCAGCCATGAGCCGCACACCCATGCTCAAGCACTGGCCATCGGGCTGGCGCTGTCGAGCCCCGGTTGCGTCAGGGTTCAGTTCGCCGACGGCCGGTACGTTCGCTGGATCTTCGATCAGACCATCACAGAGTGGATCTATTCCGATTCGACCACGGCGGCGACAGCAGGCGGATACGTCGCCTCTGCGATCGTCGAAGTCGACTTGGGAGCCATTCGGTCCATCATCTGCCGCTGACGGCCCGGACAACTCGCTGCGCCGCGGTCCCGCAGTCAAGTACCTAAGCGGTCAGCCGGGGTGGCAGCGCGTTCGCCAACACCCCGGCTTGACTTACCCGTCTCCACACCTCACGATATTGCCCAGAAAGGGGCAGGTTTAATGGACATCAAAACCCTCAGCGAAAGAACCTCGATTCCCGTCCGGCAGCTCCGGTATGTGCTGGATCACAAACTCGTTCCTCAGCAAACTTGGTTCGTCGATGAATGCTCGGTCGGACGCGCGCGAGCTTTCGATGAGATCAATGCCATTTTCATCGCCTGCGCCGCCTACCTGCTGAACGCGGGATACAAACGAGAGTCCGTGCGGGACTTTCTGACAGCCACCTGCAATGTCATGCCGGAATACAAGAGAAACCCGCTGAACTATTCTCAAGTCAGGATCGTCCTCGCTGGCAACAGTACGGCACGGGTCCAATTTGGCGACGGTCGGTATCTCCGGTGGATCACTTCCCGTGGACCGGGAAACTGGATCGACACGAAAGTGCCTGGGCACACGATCGCCACCGTGTCCCCCAAGGTGATCGTCGAGCTGAACATCAGCGAGATTCGTGATCGCGTTCGTACCGTTTCTGGCGATCTCTCTTGACAACTGCCCTGTTGTGGGCAGAATATGTTCAAGAACAGCCCTCTTGCGGGCCGATCCCGAGAGAGAACACGAAATGCGTCGCGCCACAGAGAACAACTTGACCGCCAAAGACATCGCCGAAGCCCTCGGCGTCAGTCTGTCGACGGTCTACCGCCTGAAGCGCGACCGACGCCTCCCTTACTTTCAGCCTGGGGGAAAGCGTCACTTCGTCCGGTTTCCCGAGACACTGCTGGAAACCGTGACTGAAGCTACGACCGACACCGCAACTGGAAACGAGATCACTGAAAAGCCGATCCCTGGTCCAAAGCCGAAATGGCTGGCCGACGAATCCTCGGAGTGATTCTGTTTCCGAACTCGTGAACCTTTTTGCAGGGTTTACGGGCTACTCACAAACCTGTCGTCTTGAACCTGGAGGAAAGACGGCCGTCGGCGTGCTGGCAGGGACGATGCCCCAGCATGCCGGCCTACCCTAACTTGGAGATCACTCATGTACCGATTCTTCCATGGGCAGGCAAAAATCCAGCCAGACAATCCGTTGCAGGTATTACACCTGGAAATTGTTCCGTCGCGGAGCAATCTACTACGCCGACGGTCGCAGTAACGCGACCAATCTGGGCAAACACAGCTTGAACTCCAAAACCGAAGAGAATGCTCTCCAGAAATTGCAGTTCCTCGATGAAAGAATGGCTCGAAAAACTGGCCTGATTCCACGTGAACCAGAGCCTGCGGTCGTGTCTGACGCCAAAGCTCCGATCAGCATCGCTGACGGTTGGGCCAGATTCATCGAGCATTGTGACCGTCCTGCGGTCATGGGCGGCGTCAGCCGCAATACACTGAAACGCTACCGTGCGGTTCGCGACAAACACGTCGAGTTCTGTACGCAAAAGTCGATCCGGGAATGGTCTCAATTCGGCAACCAGCAGATCGAACAGTACGGCCGCTGGCTCGACGAAAAAAAGTACGCATCCCGTTCGATCTACCTGGAGATGACGCTGATCGTGTCGGTCGTCAAATGGCTGATCGATCAGAAGCTCCTTGACGCTCAGTACCGCATCCAGGCAACCCTGACCAAGCCGTCAGGGACGGACACTTACTGCTACTCCCGCCAGCAGATGGCCCGGATGCTGGAGTTCTGTCAGACATCTGAGTCGGGGCGCTGGATTCGTCCGATCTTGGTCGCCCTGGCGACATCAGGAATGCGCATCGGGGAACTGATCGCTCTGCGGTGGACCGATATCGATCTTGCCTCAAAGTCGATCCGGATTGCCGATGAGCGGTTCAGCGGGCGTAAGGAAATCCGTGGCCGCAATCGGACGACGAAGGGCAAGCGCAGCCGTTCGGTTCCCCTGAATCCGGCGCTGGAGTCCGTGCTCCATGAACTGGAGCGACATTCCGACGGATACGTGTTCCACGGGGCCAAGGGAGCACGGCTACGGGCCAAGCGTGTGCTCGACATCTTCAAGCGGGAGATTCGGGACGCGCTAAAGCCCGAGTTCCCTGTGGCTCGGGGTGAGATTGGTTTCGCTCAGGGCACGATCCACTCGTTCCGCCACGACTTCGTCGGTAAAGCCTTCCGTCAGGGAGCGACCGAAGCAGAGATCAAGGACTGGGTGGGCCACCGGAGTTCGGAGATGGTCCACCACTACCGGCATCTGCGACCTGACGACAGTCAGCGGCGGATGCAGTCAATCAACTTCATTTCGGACGACACGGTGTCGTCCGGCCATCAACCTGAACCGGAGGTGCCGCGAGAAAGCCAAGAGGGATGACGGCAGAGACTCTGCCGCAGAGATGAGGATGCTGGAGATTTGTCTCAGTTTCTGTCCCAGTGACTGAGACAAAAACAAGCCGCCTTCCGCAACTGCCTGATAATCAAGGGGTTGCGGAAGGCGGAGTTTGTTCAAGCGGAGAGGGGGGGATTCGAACCCCCGTTACCCTTTCGGGTAAACCGGTTTTCGAGACCGGCACAATCAGCCGCTCTGTCACCTCTCCGGAGGAGATCATAATCTCTGATGTGAATTTCTCGCAAGTCAGGAGGTGCAAGAGGTTATGACAGGCTCTCGACACGCTAAGATCTGCCCATGTACGGGGGCAGTGGCAAGTCGGCCGCTGCGAATTCCAAGTCACAGAGAGTGTTGTTTGAAAACGCGGACGATTTGCCGCGGAAGTGGTTTATGTTATCCGAACCCCAATCACAACCGGCTGCACTTTCAGAAATGGACCGTCCCGAGAGCAGTGTGGGTGACCGCAATGGCAAAAGGTGGATGGCACGGCTGGTGATATCGGTCCTGCTGGTGGGCACCGCAGTTGGCTGGTACATAGTATCCGGATCAGCCCAGGGGGATGCGCCTTGGGGGTTCGCACGCGCGGAACTGGTAGACCAGGCGGTTGGGGCCGAGCAGTACTGGCGGAATCTGGCCAGCGGATGTGACGATTGGGAGCAGCAGCAACCCGCCGACCGGGCCATGCTGCGTCGGCAATTCGTAGAGTTTCGAGCACATTTCCAGAAGCTTTTCGCGTTACCGCATCAACCACTGAACCCAACGGATCGCGCATGGCTCGATGCCAAACTGATTGAGTGGGATGAGGGCTTTGATCGTCACGCGACCGACATTGAGACTCTGGTGCTTCCGTTTGACCATGTCCGTCGTCAACTGGCGATGACCATGAGAAAAATCGGAAATCAGCTGCGATTTCGTGCGAATCAGGCTACTGAATCGACAGCGATCGACACCGCCGCAGAGCAGGTCTCGCCGGAATGACGTTACGGTCGTTTCCTGGGTTTGGGCACAATTCCACGGGCGGCATCGCCGCGTTTCTTGCGCTTTTGCCCCTTGCTGGCCCTTGAATCTGCAAAGCCTGGCTCATCTTCGCCGGGGACCAGCTTACCGATTTGTTGCTTCAACTGCGTGATGCGGTCGCGTAATTTGGCGGCCCGTTCAAAGTCCAGATTCTGTGCGGCTTCCAGCATCTCGCGTTCGAGTTCGGACAGAAATTCCTGCGTGACAAACTGTGTTTCGCTTTTACTGCCAGCCACTTTCTGCACGATCCGGCGGGCTTCGATTTCTTCCTCGATGCCGCGACGAATGGCCTTACGGATCGTTTCCGGAGTAATGTTGTGCTCGACGTTGTAGGCGATTTGCAGATCCCGCCGACGATTGGTTTCGTCGATGGCCCGTTGCATGCTGTCCGTCACTTTGTCGGCATACAGCACGACTTGGGCATTCACGTTTCTCGCAGATCGGCCGATGGTTTGAATCAGGCTGGTTTCGCTGCGCAGAAAGCCTTCCTTGTCGGCATCGAGAATGGCGACCAGCGAGACTTCGGGGAGGTCGAGGCCTTCACGCAACAAGTTCACCCCGACGACGGCATCGTACTTGTTCTCTCGCAGTTCGCGCAGAATTTCGACGCGTTCAAAGGCATCGAGTTCGCTATGCAGCCAGGCACAGCGAATGGCTTCTTCACGCAGATATGTGGTCAGGTCTTCCGCAAGTCGCTTGGTGAGCGTCGTAATCAACACACGCTCACCGACAGCCGCCCGCTGCCGTATCTGCTCGATGAGATGTGGCACCTGACCGCGGGCCGGGTGAATCTGAATTTGTGGGTCCACCAGCCCTGTCGGACGAATCACCTGTTCGACAATTTCCCCGCCCGATTGCTCCAGTTCCCAATCATCTGGCGTGGCGGAGACAAAGATAGTTTGCTTGCGGCGGGTGTTCCATTCTTCAAATTTCAAAGGCCGATTGTCGAGGGCCATCGGTAACCGGAAACCGTGCTCGACCAGTGTCGTTTTTCGGCTGCGGTCTCCCGCGTACATCGCTTTGACCTGCGGGACACTCACATGCGATTCGTCGATGAACATCAGAAAATCATCGGGGAAGAAGTCGAGCAGGGTGTAGGGTGGTTCGCCGGGATTGCGCCCCGAAAGCGCACGGCTGTAGTTCTCGATGCCCGGGCAAAAGCCCATTTCCCGCAGCAGTTCCAGGTCGTGTCGTGTGCGGGCATTCAACCGTTGGGCTTCCAGCAGTTTCCCTTCGCGACGGAATTTTTCGAGCTGCTCTGTCAGTTCGCGCTCAATCTCTTCGCAACCCGCGCCGATGCGCTCTTCGGGCAGCACGTAATGCTTGGCGGGGTAGATGTAGATTTCCTCGACCCGTTTGATTTCATCCCCTGTCACCGGGTTGATGATCGCGAGCTTCTCGACTTCGTCACCCCAGAGTTCCACGCGATAGGCAAACTCTTCATAGGCCGGCCAGACTTCGATCACATCGCCCCGCACCCGGAAATGGGCACGTGCGGGTTGAAAGTCGTTGCGGGTGTATTGAATGTCGCACAGCTTGCGGAGAAATTCATCGCGATCGACCGACTCTCCCAGCAGCAGCGGGACCATCGCCTCAAGGTAATCTTTCGGCGAACCTAACCCATAAATGCAACTGACACTGGCGACCACAATGACATCGCGACGGCTGACCAGCGCACTCGTGGCAGCCAGTCGCAGTCGATCGATTTCCTCGTTGATCGACGCATCTTTTTCGATGTAGATATCACGCTGCGGGATATAGGCTTCCGGCTGGTAGTAGTCGTAATAACTGACGAAGTAGCTGACGGCGTTGTGCGGAAAGAACTCGCGAAACTCACCGTACAGCTGTGCCGCCAGGGTTTTGTTGTGCGACAACACTAGTGCCGGGCGCTGCAGTTCGGCGATGACATTCGCCATCGTATAGGTCTTGCCCGAGCCTGTGACCCCGAGCAGGACCTGGTTCGGCTTGCCTTCTCGTAAACCGCGCGTCAATGCGGCAATCGCCTTGGGCTGATCGCCGCCGGGAGCGAAGGGGTTGGCCAGTTGAAATTGGGGCATGGTCCCACATCATGCAAGGTAGAATTGGTACGTCCATACGATTGTGGAAAGAAGACTCCCCGGCGGCAAGGACGCGGGAATGCAGATCAACCGCATGGCCAAGAAAAAAGCCTGCGACTGACCAGAATTGGCTCAGTCGCAGGCTTGTTCACTCTGCCGCAAGATCGTGGATACCGCCGCTAGACTTCCACTTCATGCAAGGCGAACAACTGATCGAGCTTCGTAATCTCCAGCACTTCGCGAATTTCTTCGTCGGCGTTGTAGAGATGAATGTCGACCCCCTTGCCGTGGATCGAGGCCAGCACTCCCAGCATGCCGCTGGGCACAATCCGCACACCGGTGAGGTCGATCGCCAAGGTCTGGCAGTCGACATCGTCAATCAGCTTTTGCAGCTCATCGCGATAATCGGCCAGACTGAACTGGTCGAGAATTTCCCGTCCGCCGAACCCGACCACGGTAAGCGCCCCGGATTCGTAGACTTCCAGAAGTCCCAAAACCTGCAACACGTTGAACCCCTTTGAAAAGAGATGCGAAAAAAGAACCGCACAAAACATTGCGATTGAGAACAGAAACCAGCAATCGCTCTGGTGAGAAGATGATGATGCGACGGGCGAATCCCCGCCGATGCCCAGCCTACGGCAGCAATCTTCGTGCCGTTGGCCAATTCGGCCAGCATTCCCGCCAAAATCGACAATCGGCCCGAGTACGCCGCCATCACGCGCGTGTGACAGTCGCGCATTTTTCGACATTGAGTCGGGCAGAACACTACACTCCCTGCCCGGGAGATAGGGAGAAATCCCAGCTCAAAGGGGCATCTGACAGCACCGCAGCAGCGTTTCTTGAACCGTCAGGTCGTGCTGGTAATCAAAACGCAGCGGCTGCTCTCCCCGTATGATGCCCGCCATCTCAGCAGCATCGTCTACATATCGGGCGTACACTGGCACAGTGATCGCCTGAAACCCTTTGCCATACGGCTCATGCGCCGCATCGAAAGAGACTTGAACCGCCGGGCTATCGAGCGGTTGCAGATGGAACGTCCCTTTTGTGCCGCAGACGGCCAGGTGCCTGCGCCGCCCGCCATCCACTTCCACTCCAGCCGCCCGCACCGTCGCCGTGGCCTGCGGGTACTCCAGCAGCGCGAGCGTGCTGTCCATCAGGCCATCATCGTGCGCTGCGATCTGCTGCAGCACCGAAGTGACCTGTTGGGGGCGACCGAGAATCCGCACGACCAGATCGAGCAGGTGACAACCCAACTCGAACATCATGCCGCCGGAATAGCGAGCCAGCCGCCGGCGTTCTCCATTCGGGACCACTTTGCTCATCACCGCGTGGACTTCAAAGACATCACCCAGCCAGCCCTGCGATAGAAACTCGTGCAGCAGCACCACGCCGGGGTTGTAGCGATACATATACCCCATCTGCACCATCAGCTTCTGTTGCTCGGCAGACTTCAGCAGTTGTTGAAACTGCGAGAACACAGCCCCCGCCGGTTTATCGAGGTGGATATGCTTCCCGGCAGCGACGCATTGCTCCGCCGTATCGAGTAGCTGGGGAACATCGGTTTCGACGAGCACGGCCTGCAAACCGGGGGTATTGAGAAGTTGCTCTGTCGTCAGCCACGGCAGATCACGATAGGCCGCCTGTCCTTCCGCCCGTGCCCGCAATTGGGGATCGGGCTCGACAATGCCCACAACTTCGTAATCCGCGGATTGTCGATATACGCTCAACTTGCTGGCATGCGCATGGCCGGTGCCGATCTGCCCGACTTTGATCGGAGTGCGTTTCGCCGCGGTTTGAGACAAGGAGCTACCAGGCAGCAGCGTGAGAGCTCCTCCGGCGGCGACGGTGTGCATCAGGAATTCGCGGCGTGAAGCACCGTGCATGTTCGCAGCTTTCCAGGGTGAGGATCAGAGATAGACGGCTGGCCGACCTGTGGATTCATAGCACACCGCCGCGTTGGAAACTATACTCAGGGGTCAGCCGTCTCTGCCCAGCGCACTGTCCGCAGTCTGGCAGTGCTGACCTTGTACCTGGATTGCCGCGCTCTATGCTCGAATTTCTCAAAAAACTCTTCACCCCGAGCCCCAAGGTGAAGAGGATCGATATTTCCAAGCGATTTATCCTCGAAGCTCCTACGGGGCAGGGGAGCATGTCGAAGGTCTATCGCGCCAAGGACATGACCAGCGGCCGCACCGTCGCGCTGAAACTGCTCGACATCGAGAAAACCAAGCGCTTCGAGGCCCGCTTTCAGGGTATGAAGATCAAGAAACCTTCCGAGGGCGAAATCGCCATCGTGCTCAAGCACCCGCACATCGTGAAAACGGTGGAGTTCGGGATGACCACCAATAAAGAGCAATACCTCGTCATGGAGTTCGTCGACGGGCCCAGCCTGAGTTACCTCATCAGCCTGCAGAACGACATCATGAAGCAGAACTGCATCCGCTTCATGATCGAACTGGGGGAAGCCATCGAATACTTCCACAAACAGAACTGGATTCACCGCGACATCTGCCCCCGCAATGTCATGCTCGACCGCGATTATTCGATCAAGCTGATCGATTTTGGTCTCGTGGTCCCCAACACGCCGCCCTTTCAGGCCCCCGGCAACCGCACGGGCACCGCCAACTACATGGCTCCGGAACTGATCAAACGCCAACGCACCGATCAGCGCATCGACATTTTCTCCTACGCGGTGACGTGTTACGAAATGGTCGCCGCACGGCTCCCCTGGGAAGCCGCAGCGACCTTGGAAGCGGTGATGCAGCACATCAATTCCCCTCCCGATGACTTGCTGCGATTGGTCCCGAGCATCGATCCTCAAGTCGCGGAAACGATCATGCGGGGACTCAAAGTCCGGCCGGAAGATCGCTGGCTGAACATGGGACAAATGCTCGAACCCCTGCGTGAAGCCGAAGCCCGCCGACTGAAGAAATCGAACTGAAGAAATCGGGCGATCGCTAGCCGTCCGGGCAGCGCCACGGCATGATCACGCAAGGCCTTGTCCCCGAGCGGTTTCGCAGGGGAAACATTACGGAATGGATGGATCGACTCCGTGTCTACGATGACTGCGAATTCGTCTCGCTTGAATGAACTCAACGCGCCCCAGCGTGCCGCGGTCACCACACTGTCCGGACCACTGCTGGTACTGGCAGGTGCCGGGACCGGCAAGACCCGCGTCATCACCTATCGCATGGCGGAACTGATCCGCACGGGCGTCCCCCCGGAATGCATTCTTTCGGTCACGTTCACCAACAAAGCCGCCCGCGAAATGCAGGAGCGGATGCAGCATCAGTTGGGGAAACGGCTGAAATACCGGCCCGTGATTTGCACCTTTCATGCTTATTGCGTCCGTGTGTTGCGGGAGGAAATCGAGTCCCTCGGTTATCCGTCGAAGTTCGCCATCTATGATCGGGGTGATCAGGAATCGGCGGCCCGCAAGGCGCTGCGGGATATCCGCGTCCCCGAGACATCCTTGCGTCCCGGGGATCTGCTGTTCGAGATCAGCCGCTGGAAAACGAATGGCGTATTGCCCGACGTGGCCCGCGACCATGTGGAAGACGATCGGGGCTTTCTGGCCGCCGCGGGCTACCGCCGTTATCAGTCTCAGTTGCGTGCCGCGGGAGCGGTCGATTTTGACGATCTGCTGTTGCTCACGCATCAACTCTTTGTCGAGGTTCCAGAAGTCCTCGAACGGCAACAACGCCGCTTCGAGCACGTGCAGATCGACGAATATCAAGATACCAACGAACTGCAGTTTCAGATCATTGCCGACCTGGTCAAGCCGCACCGCAACCTGTGCGTGGTGGGCGACGACGACCAGTCCATCTACGGCTGGCGCGGAGCCGAGGTGAAGCACATTCTCGGCTTTCAGCAGCAGTTTCCTGGGGCGAAAGTCGTGCGACTCCAGGACAACTACCGTTGTACCACCGATATTATCGCCGCGGCGAATCAACTCGTGCGGAATAACCGTGGCCGCCATGAGAAGACCCTGATTGCCCACAAAGAGGGGCAACCGGTGGTCTTCAAGCCCTATCCCGATGAACAGGCCGAAGCGGAAGGGGTCATTCGCGAGATTGCTTATCTGACCAACCACCTCAATGTGCCGCCGCGTGACATCGCCATTCTGTTCCGCACCAACGAGCAGCCCCGGATTTTTGAATCAGAACTTCGGCGGCTGCGCGTCCCCTATGTGCTGGTCGGCGGTCAATCGTTCTTTGATCGCAAAGAGGTGCGTGATGTGATGTCGTACCTCAAGGTGCTGGCTCATCCCGATGATGAAGTCTCGCTGCTGCGGATCATCAATACCCCGACGCGTGGCATCGGCGAAACCGCCGTGGAGAAGCTGCTGAATCGGGCCGTGAAATCGGGCCAGCGGTTCTGGGAAACCATTCCGTCGGCTGTCGCGGCGAAAGAAGTCCCGGCGAAGACCGCGACCGCATTGGCCAGTTTTCAGGCATTGCTCACCCGCTATCGGGAACAACTTCAACAACCGGGCGCCTCGCTGCCTGATCTCGTCGAGCATCTGCTGCACGAGATCGACTACGACAGCGAGATTCAGAAGCAGTACAAAGAGCCGCAGATGCAACTGGCCCGTTCGCAGGTCGTCGAAGAGTTCGTGCAGACGCTGCGGGAGTATCAACGCCAGGCCGTGCGACCCTCGTTGCAGGATTTTCTGGAGCAGACCTCGCTCGATGCCCGCGACGACAACTTCGGCGAAGACCCGACCACCGAAGCCCCGGCGGTGAAGCTGATGACACTGCACAGTGCCAAGGGATTGGAGTTCCCGCGGGTCTACCTGGTCGGCCTGGAAGAGGGGATTCTGCCACATCAGCGCTCGGTCGATGCCCTGGAGCTTTCGGCCATCGAAGAGGAACGCCGGCTGGCGTATGTCGGCGTGACCCGCGCCCGCGATTACCTTACCATCTCGTGGTCGATGTCCCGCATGAAATGGGGCAAACGCCGCGAATCGATCCCGTCCCGCTTTCTCGCGGAAATGCAGGAAGAGGTTGAGGGTTGAGAGTTGAGGGGTGAGAGTTCAGACACATGCGGCATGATAAGTTATGAACTGTCTCTCTCTGCTTATGTGATCTTTGTGCTTTTTGTGGCTAAGCGACTTTGTTTCTTTCACTCTAACCATTCTCCATGCGAATTCTGACTCTCGAAACCAGCGGCTTGACCGGTTCCATTGCGCTCTGGCGTGATGGCGAGATCACGCAGCGATCGTTGGCCACGGCGGGGCGTCGGCATGCGCAGTCGCTGACGCTCGAAATCCACGATTTGCTGGCGGAATTACAGATGCCCATCCGCACGCTCGACGTTATCGCCGTCAGCCTGGGACCGGGAAGCTTTACCGGCCTGCGGGTCGGTGTCGTGTGTGCGAAGACGCTCGGTTATGCCCTGGGTTGCCGCGTGCTCGGCATCGAAACCTTCGCCGCGATCGCCCAGCAAGCCCCGGCAGATGAAAGCCGCCTGCACATTGTCAGCGATGCCCAGCGTGGAGATCTGTTCCATCAGATCTACGAGCGACAACAAGACGGCTGGCAACCGATCACCGAATTGACCATCGTACCGGGCGAAGAGTGGAGCCGCTCGCTGACCACTAACGATGTCGTTGCCGGTCCCGGAGTGGCGAAACTAGCGGCCGAAGCCACAGTCGCCCGGTTGTCGAACGAGTCATGGAGCCGGGAACCAACGGCAACCGGTCTCTGTCAGGCCGCGCTACCTCGCAGTGAGCGGGGAGAGTCTGATAACATCTGGACCTTAGCCCCGATCTACCTGCGCCCCAGCGCCGCGGAAGAACAATGGGCGAAACGCCATGCGACGGTTGCGGATGAGAATCGATAACGCACACATCAGCGGTTGAGATTGCGATAGATTTCTCAGCCGCATACCATACGCTTTCGCCATGGACATTGTCCGGCACGGCACCGGCTGGCAACGGAAATCAAGTTGTTTCCAGGAAGGAAACCTGAAACATGAGTGCTGGATTTACTCCTGCCCCACGGTCGATTTTTCCGCAGGGAGTTACCACGCCAGACCGAGCCCTTTCCGATCGGGATTCACCAGAGTCCGCCGCGCTGCAGACGGCGATCGAACGGACACGCGATTTTCTGCTTGAGCATCAACACGCCGACGGTCATTGGGTCGCCGAACTCGAAGGCGATACGATTCTCGAATCGGAATACATCCTGTTGCTGGCCTTTCTTGGTCAGGGACAATCGACCCGCGCCAAAGAAGCGGCGGCGTATCTGCTCTGCCATCAATCGGAAGACGGCAGTTGGGGCAACTTCCCCGGCGGACCGATCGATGTCAGTGCCTCGGCCAAGGCGTATCTCGCCCTGAAAATCACGGGGCATGATCCGAATCTCCCCGCGATGCAAAAGGCCCGGGCCGCGATTCTGCAAGCGGGCGGCGTTGAACGGGTCAACAGCTTCACGCGGTTCTATCTGGCGATGCTGGGGCTGATCCCCTACGACCTGTGCCCGGCTGTCCCGCCGGAACTGATTCTGATTCCCGACTGGTCGCCATTCAACATCTACGAGATGTCGGCGTGGTCGCGGACGATCGTGATTCCGCTGAGCCTGTTGTGGGCCTATCAGCCGAAGACCCAATTGCCGCCGGAACATGGCATCGACGAACTCTATGCGTCGCCGGAGAAACAGTTGCCCCGGCAGATTCGCGGCGTCAACACGGCGGGAGACACGGGCAGTTGGAACTGGAGTCGGTTCTTTCAGATCGTTGATCAGTCGGTGAAATCGGTCGAGGGTTGGGGCATCAAGCCGTTGCGATCGATGGCCGTCAAACGCTGTGAGCAATGGATTCTCGAACGGCTGGATGACAGTGATGGCCTGGGAGCGATCTTCCCGCCGATCATCTGGACCATCATCGGTATGCGCTGCCTGGGTTACCCGGATGATTCGCCAGTGATTCAATCGCAGATGGCGGAACTTGAGAAGCTGGTGATTCGCGATGACGCCACGGGGGAAGTGCGACTGCAACCCTGCCTGTCTCCCGTGTGGGATTCCGCGATCACGGTGATTGCCCTGCGTGATGCCGGAGTCCCTGCGACGCATCCCCAGATTCGCAAGGGCATCGAGTGGCTGCTGTCGCAGGAAATTCGCACCAAGGGGGACTGGTCGCGCGCGCGACCCGATGTGGAACCGGGCGGCTGGTGCTTCGAGTACCGCAACAAGTTCTATCCCGACTTTGATGACACCGCGATGGTGCTGATCGCGTTGTCGCGCTGTCTGCCGGAAGACCTGCATGGCCCGTGGTCTTTGAGTTGGCATCACGAAGGGCAGGGGACAGATCGGGCCACAATGTCTGGCACGGCGACCGGGTCGCAAACCGCCGTGAAGCAGGTCGAAGCGGCGCAGCCGTTATTGTCTGCGATGCGACGTGGCATGGACTGGCTGGTGGCGATGCAGAGTCGTAACGGCGGTTGGGGAGCCTTCGATGTCGACAACACGCGTGAGGTCTTCACCAAGGTGCCGTTCGCCGATCACAATGCGATGATCGACCCGAGTTCGGCCGACATAACGGCCCGGATTCTCGAAGCTTTCGCGGGAGTGACGCCCGAGCGCGACCTGCCCTACATGCAGAAGTCGCTGAAGTACATCTGGTCGGACCAATGTGATGATGGCGCGTGGTTCGGTCGCTGGGGAGTCAACTACATTTACGGTACATGGCAGGTGATTCAAGGACTCACGCGGTTCGGCATCTCCCCGCAAGATTCCCGTTTGCAGAAGGCGGCAAAGTGGCTGGTCTCTGTGCAACAGCCGTGTGGCGGTTGGGGCGAGACTCCGGCCAGCTACGATGACCCCTCGCTGCGCGGTCAGGGAACGCCGACGGCATCGCAAACCGCCTGGGCCATTCTGGGCCTGGTGGCCGCCGGTCAAGCCGACAGCGACGCCGTTCGCCGGGGCGTGCAGTTCCTTATCTCGACACAACAATCGGACGGGGGCTGGCACGAACCCGAATTCACCGGCACGGGTTTCCCGCGGGTCTTCTACTTGCGATATCACTACTATCGAATTTACTTCCCCTTGATGGCGTTGTCGCGCTATCAGGCGGCAATCTCGGCACGTTAAACAGCCTGAATTCCGCCAGCCATCACAGATCTCACATCCAACGCATTGACGCCTGCCAATGTGTTGACTTACCATCGCACATAGCAGGGCGATGGTCGGTATGCGACCGCCTTCCGACTCTGCGGGAGTGGATCTGATGGCCTCGTCGATTTCGCTCGCCGGTGATGCAGGACAGCGACAATTCAACTCACGTTCCGCGCGGACTGGAGCCGTGCTGCGCTTAGGAACTTGGCTGATCGCGTTCATCGCGCTACCTGTCGCGGCGGCCGAGGTCGAGTTTGAGCGTGATGTCCTGCCGATCCTGCGGCAGCACTGCGTCGATTGTCATGGGCCCGATACGGCGGAAAGTCAACTGCGACTCGATTCACCCCTGTTCGCCTTGCGTGGGGGAGATTCCGGCGAACAGGCCATTGTTCCGGGCCAGCACGATCAGAGTTACCTCATCGCGCGGATTCGGCATGCGGACCCGGCCCGGCGCATGCCTCCCGACTCGCCGTCGTTAAGTCCGGCCGAGATCGCGACATTGGAGCAATGGATCAACCGAGCCGAGTTCTGGCGGGCATTTCAGGCCGAGTTAGACGATCGCAAACTCACGCACTGGTCCTTTCAACCGCTGATCAGACCCACCGTTCCCGCCCATGCACAGCACCCGGTCGATGCCTTCATCGTGCAGCAATTGACCGCGAAGTCTTTGTCCCTGTCCCCACCCGCCGCGCGACGCCAGCAACTCCGGCGGCTCTCATTGGTCATGCACGGCTTGCCACCCAGTCGCGAACTGCTGGCGAAGTTTCTGGCGGATGAACGGCCCGATGCCTGGGAACGTCTCGTGGAGGAAGTCCTCGCCAGTTCACATTACGGCGAACGCATGGCGACCCCCTGGCTCGATCTGGTCCGCTTCGGGGAAACAAATGGCTTTGAAACCAATCGCGAACGCCCGCATGCGTGGCGATATCGTGACTGGGTGATCGACGCTTTCAACAGCGACAAACCCTACGATCAGTTCATCAGGGAACAATTGGCGGGCGATGTGCTGAAAGCCGATGCGGCCACCGGCTTTCTCGTCGCGGGACCGCACGACATCGTGAAAGGTCAAGATGAGCTACTGCGTCTCACGCAACGTCAAGACGAACTCGCCGATATCATCAACACCACGGGCACCGCCTTTCTCGGACTCACTCTGGGCTGTGCTCGCTGTCATAACCATAAATTCGATCCCGTTTCGCAGACCGATTTCTATGCGTTGCAGGCCGTGTTTGCCGGCGTGAACCATGCCGACCGCGCGCTGCCTTTGCCGGAAGACACACAACAGCGAGTGACGGACCTGGCTGCCGAGATCGCGACCATCACACGGAGTCTGACGAAGTATCTTGCCGAGCCACGCGATCCGCAGACGAAGCGGCGTCCTGCAGTTCAGGCCCGAGAAAACGTGGAGCGTTTCACTCCCACCCCGGCCCGCTGGGTCCGCCTGACGATTCACGCCACCAACCAGTCGCAGCCTTGCATTGATGAGTTGCAGATCTTTGCTGCGGGGGTGAATGTGGGCCTGGCATCGCTGGGCGCGAAAGCCACGTCATCGGGCGATTTTGTCCATCCTTTGCACAGGCTGGCCCATATCAACGATGGGCGTTTTGGTAATGCCCATAGCTGGATCGCCAGCGACATCTCTGGTGCCTGGGTGCAGGTCGAGTTACCACAGGTCCACACGATTGACCTGCTGCTGTGGGGACGTGACCGCGAAGGCCAATACGGGGATCGTCTCGCGACCGAGTATCGCCTGGAATGTTCCCTCGATGGCGTGAATTGGACGACGCTGACTTCCTCGGCCGACCGCCTGCCCTTCGCTCCAGCCGCCCCGTCCATGCCACAGTATGATTTTACAGGATTCACCACGGCAGACGCCGCAGCGGGTCAGGCCGCACTCGAACGCTTGCAGCATTTGACGCAGCAACGCGACCACCTGGCGCAAGCCCCGCTGGTCTATGCCGGGACTTTCAGTCAACCCGGGCCAACACATCGACTCTATCGAGGAGAGCCGACCGCACTGCGGGAAGCGGTCGCACCGGCGGCGATTGCGGCCCTGACCCCGTTGAAGCTGCCTGCCGATACTCCGGAACGCGATCGACGCTTGGCGATCGCCACCTGGATCGCTGACCCGCAAAATCCGTTGACCGCCCGCGTGCTGGCGAACCGCATCTGGCAGTTTCATTTTGGGACGGGACTCGTCGATACCCCCAGCGACTTCGGCAAAAATGGCACGCTGCCCTCGCATCCGGAATTGCTCGACTGGCTCGCTTCGGAGTTGATCGACTCCGGCTGGTCCATCAAACATCTGCATCGGGTGATCTTAACTTCAGACACCTGGCGGCAGGCGAGTCAGCCCCGCCCAGAGGCCATGCAGGTTGACGCCGGGTCACGATTGTTGTGGCGGTTTCCGCCGCGGCGACTCGAAGCTGAAGCCATTCGCGACAGCCAGTTGGCCGTCGCGGGTGGACTCGATCTGTCGCTCGGAGGACCGGGCTTCAGTGCCTTTGTCATCGAAGCTGAGAACGTGCGGCACTATCACCCGAAGACGACGTTTGGCCCCGAGGACTATCGCCGCATGATCTATATGACCAAGGTGCGCATGGAACGGGAAGCGGTATTTGGAGTCTTCGATTGTCCGGATAACAACCAGGTCGTCCCGAAGCGCAACCGCTCTACCACACCGCTGCAGGCGCTCAACCTGCTCAATAGTCCGTTTCTGTTGCAAGTGGCGGAGATGTTTGCCCAGCGCCTCGAACGCGAAGCCGAGACTTCAACGGGGCGTGTTATCTTGGCTTACGAACTTTGTTTTGGCAGGTCGCCGGATGATGAGGAAGTCAGCAGTGCTCTCGACTTCATCGCCGCGACCGATCTGCGGCAGTTCACACGGGCGATGTTGAATGCCAATGAGCTGGTCTTTTTGCCCTGATCTCTGGAATCGACCATGACGAATCGCACCACGCGTCGACAGTTGCTCATCGATTCCGCTCAAGGACTCGGCGGAATGGCGCTCGCCAGCCTGTTGGCCCGAGAGAGTTGGTCTGCGACGAAAACTCCGCTGCGGCCCGTCATCGATCCTTCGCAACCGTTCGCGTCTCGGCAATCGCATTTCCCCGCCAAAGCCCAGCGCGTGCTGATGATTTTCTGTTCGGGAGCATGCAGCCAGCTCGACACCTTCGACTACAAGCCCGAACTGATCAAGCGACATGGTCAACTCATGCCCGGGGCCGAGAACCTCGTCACGTTTCAAGGCGGGCAAGGCAACCTCACGAAAAGTCCCTGGGAGTTCCGGCCGCGTGGCGAATGTGGAAAGATGATCTCCGACCTGGTGCCGCACTTGGGTGAACTGGCCGACGATCTCTGTTTCATTCATTCACTCACCGGCAAGACCAACACGCATGGTCCTGGCGAGAACTTCATGTCGACGGGGTTCACGCTCGATGGGTTCCCCAGCCTGGGGACTTGGACCACCTGGGCACTTGGGACCGAGAACGAGAATCTGCCCGCGTATGTGGCCATTCCCGATCCGCGCGGTACGCCGCAATCGAGCGTCAATAACTGGGGGCCGGGCTTTTTGCCGGCGGCGTATCAGGGGACTGACTTCAACGCGACGAAGCCGCTCCGCAATCTCGAACGCCCCGCTCAGATCGACCCTGCCACCGATCAACGTACGCGGTCATTTCTGCAAGGTCTCAATCAGCGACATCTGGAACAGTATCCCGGCGACAGTGAACTCGCTGCCCGCATCTCCAGTTACGAACTGGCCGCGCGGATGCAACTCAGCGTCCCCATTGTCAGCGATCTCTCGCAAGAATCGGCCACGACCGCGCGCATGTACGGAGCCGACGATACCGAGAATCCGCTCAAGGCATCGTTCGCCCGCAACTGTCTGCTCGCACGTCGACTGCTGGAACAAGGCGTGCGGTTTGTGCAGGTCTTTAACGGGGCTTATCAAACCGGTGGTGAAGGCGTTAGCAACTGGGACGGCCACAAACATCTGCAGGAACAATACAGCAAACATGGCCCGGTGCTCGATCAACCGACAGCGGCTCTTCTGCGCGATCTGAAACAACGCGGATTGCTGGAAGACACGCTCGTCGTCTGGTGTACCGAATTCGGCCGCATGCCCACCTTCCAGGCAGGCGCCAGTGGTCGCGATCATAACCCGAAGGGCTTCACGGCGTGGCTGGCCGGAGCCGGTGTGAAGGCCCCGTTCACTTATGGTGCCACCGACGAATTCGGTTATCAGGCCGTAGAAAACGTGGCCACAGTTTACGATTTCCACGCGACCATTCTGCACATTCTCGGGCTCGATCACGAACGGCTGTCGTTCTATCACAATGGCATTGAACGCCGTCTGACCGACGTGCATGGCCACGTCATACAAGACATTCTCGCCTAATTCGAGGACTGCACGAATCGTTCATATAGATGGGCATAAATGCCCTGCTGTTGCAGCAATGTTGTATGTGTTCCGCGCTCAACTATGTGGCCATGATCGAGCACCAGCACCAGATCCGCCTGACGGATCGTGCTCAGGCGATGCGCGACCACAAAGCTGGTCCGGCCGGCGAGCAGTACCTGCAAAGACTGTTGCAGGCGGTGCTCGGTGCGCGAGTCAATACTGCTCGTCGCTTCATCCAGAATGAGAATCCGCGGGTCGGCAATGAGCGCCCGCGCAAAGCAGACCATCTGCCGTTGTCCCAGCGACAGTTGAGCCCCGCGCTCACCCACGGGGGTCTCTAACCCCTGCGGCAGCGATGCAAACATGTCGAGACAATTCAGCCGACGACACACCTCGAGAATCTCTGCTGAAGTCGCGGCAGGATGACCAAAGCGGATGTTGTCGGCGATTGTGCCACTGAAGAGAAAGTTCTGCTGCAAGACCAACCCCATCTGCCGATGAATGGAATCGCTGGTGATCCGCGACAGTGGGTTGCCATCGAGCAGAATCTCTCCGGCTTGTGGCAAATAAAACTTCGTCAGCAAGTTGATGATCGACGACTTCCCGCTGCCGGTGTGACCCACCAGCGCAATCGTTTGCCCGGGTTGCGCGGTGAACGAAATCTCCTGCAATACAGGACGTTCCGGGTCATATCCAAACGTCACATCGCGGAATTCCACATGGCCTTTCAACTGTGGAGCCGCCACGGCCTGCTCGGCATCGCTCCAATCTGGCGGCGTGTCGAGCATGTCAAACAACCGTTCGGCACCAGCCATCGCGGTCAAGGCCTGGTTGTATTGATTCCCCAGCACGGAAATCGGCGCGAAGAACAAATTCGCCATGAACAGAAAGCTGATGAGGTCGCCGACACCTTCCGAGTCACCACCCTGCAACGCTTTCCAACCGCCGACCAGCAGCAGAATCGCAATGAAGAACTGACTGTTGAATTCCAGCAGCGGCAGGAACAAGCCGTGCGTATGCAGCACGGCTGTGTTATACCGCGAATGATCGGCCACAAGGTCGGCGAACAGTTCGGCATTCTTGTCCTGCCGCACAAACCCCTGCGTCACGCGAATCCCCAGGACCGATTCCACCAGCGTCGCCGTGATGCGACTGAACGATTCCCGCATATCCCGCAATTGATCAGACAGACGCTGTCGGAAATAGCGATTCAGCAGCCACAACACCGGGGCCAATGCCAGCACAATCATGAACAGTTGCCAGTCGTACCACAGCATGCAAGTGGCGGCGACCAGCATCTGCCCCACCTGCACCAGACTGACAAACAACACTTCTTGCACGCCCATCCGCACGTCTTCAATATCCGATATCATGCGGCTGATCACGCGGCCGACTTTCGTGCGATGAAAAAAACTCATCGGCATCTGTTCAACGTGGGCAAACAACGCATTCCGCAAATCGTGAACGACCGCTTCGCCTAACTCCAGGGCATAGCGCTGGCGGTAATGCATCACCACCTGAGTCGACAAGGCCAACAGGAAAAACACCACCACGCCGATCCAGACCCCGGTTAAATCTCCGACAGCGACGGGCCCCGTCATCACGGCGGTCAGTACCCACGTCAGCCCCGGTAGCTGAAACGAACGGATGATGACCAGAATCACCAGCCAGTTGCGCAGTCGCGCATAGTTCCGCGTCGATTCCATCAGCCGCATGATCAGCCGGAAGTCGAGCGGTCGTTGCTGCGCTTCGTCATCCTTCTGACCCAAACGGGTCAACGTTGTCGCCCATTGCGGAGTCGCCGTCGTCATTGCGGTGTCTCCTGCATAGGCTCATCGGTCCAGGCTTGCTCGACGGTTTGCAGATGGGCCAGATGAAAATACTCTCCGCGCATGGCCAGTAATTCGGCATGCGTTCCCGACTCCACGATACGCCCCTCGTGCAGCACGAAAATGCGATCGGTGTGCCGCAAAGTGGAGACACGCCCCGAGACCACAAAGGTCGTGCGGCCGGTCATGGCCGCATCGATCGCCGTGCGAATTTCGTGCTCGGTTTCCGGATCGACAGCCGCGGTGGCATCATCGAGAATCAGAATCGGTGGATCGAGCAGCAACGCGCGTGCGATCGCTAACCGCTGACGTTGACCGCCCGACAAGTTCGACCCATGCTCGCCAATCAGGTTGTCGTAACCTTGAGGGAGATCTCTGATGAACTCTGCCGCCGCGGCCAATTCTGCGGCTCGCTGAATGTCTGCCAGGCTGGCATCGGGGCGGCCGAATGCAATGTTCGCGGCGACACTGTTGCTGAACAGAAAGCTTTCCTGAAAGACCAGCCCGATGTTCCGGCGCAGGTCGCGCAGGCGATATTGCCGGATGTCGATGCCATCGAGCAGCACTTGCCCCGCTTGCACATCGTAGAACCGCGAAATGAGCGACAGCAGCGTCGATTTCCCCGAACCCGTTTCTCCGACAATGCCGATGCGTTCCCCGGGGTGAACATCGAAGGTAATGTCGCTCAGCACCGGTTGCCCGGGCACATAGGCCAAAGCGACGTGCTGAAACTGAATGTGACCCCGTGCGCGGCCCAAAGGGACGGGCGCAGCGGGGTCGGCAATTTCCACCGGCGCATCCAACACTTCAAAGACCCGTTCCGACGCCGTAAAGCTGGCCTGTATGGTATTCGCGATATTCACGATCTGCCCGACATTCCCCGCAAATTCCGAGATCAAATTGGCAAACACAAACATGCCCGCCCCCAACGGCAGCTCACCCTGAATCACCAGGTACCCACCGTAGCCGATGAGAATTAACTGATGAATCTGCGTGAGAAATCCCATGGTGGGTTGATACAGGCTCAGGCGGCGAAAAATATCGACCTTCTGCCTGCGGATCTGATGGTTGGCGGCCGCGAATCGCGCGATTTCTTCGGGTTCTCGCGCGAAGCCCTTCACAACCTGAATGCCTTGCACGTTCTCTGCCAGCGTGGCGATCATGTCGTCGCCCAGTTCACTGCTGCGCAGATACAAAGGCCTGACCGTCCGTGAAAACCAGACCGCGCCCCACCATAAAAACGGCGATGTACACAGGCAGGCCAGCGTTAATGGAACATGCAACGACAGCATATAACCCATGTATACCGCGAGCGACAGCAGGATCGTGATGACCTTGAGAATCACACCATCGACAAACTGCCGGATCGCCTGCACATCGGCCGCGACTCGACCAATGATGCCGCTGCTGTTGTGGCTGTCAAAAAACCGGAAACTCAATCGTTGAAGTTTGTCGTAAACTTCGGCACGCAGTGAGATCACCATGCGCTGGCTCAGTTGAGCCGAGGCCAGCGCTGTCAGATATTTGGTGAACGCGTTGAGTGCCGAGAAGATCAGTACCAAACCGGCGACGAATGCCACCACCTGCCGGGCCGACCACGATGTCGGGGGCGACCACCCGCCCGGCCATTGGGCCGCGGGGGCTTCGGGGACTAGGACTTGCCTCAGCACGTCGATGCCGAGCCCGGTAAAACTCAGGCTCCCCAGGTTCAGCAACACCAGGACCACATTCAGGAGCAGAACCTGAATGCAAGGCCCACGAAACCTCCACGCAAACGCCAGCAGACGACGCAACAACGCCCCGGAGTTGGGAGCCTTGGACTCAGCAGGTGGGGTATGGGGCAACACAGGCGGGACGTTCGGTGCCCTGGCGGTTCGGCCGGACATCCTGATCCAGGCCATGGTCAGCACACTCCACCACAACCCGCAACCCCCTGTCAACGCACACGACTCCGATTGCGGAGATCGCCGACCCGGCGCTTATGTTCCACAGAACGTCTGATACTGCGATTCATCAGCCGGGGGTTCCCGATATTCGGCGGTGTCATCGCCCCGTTTGTAGGGTGAGGCCAGCACCGCCAGGAGCCGATGGAAGACCATGAGATCGTCTTGCTCCTCGGCGGCAGACAACGCCTCCTCGACACGCTGATTACGCGGTATCACGGCCGGATTCACGGTTTGCATGTGGTCCTGAGCTTCCGCGATCTTTGTCGCTTCCACCTGCAATCGCTGTTGCCAGTCTGCATACCAGGACTGAAATTCGCTGGGCTGGTAAATCTCTTTCGCGAGGGTGCCTTCAGACAAATCACGGAACGTATTCGTGTAGTCGACCCGTGCGGCCTGCATCCAGTTCAAGAGCGCTTGTATCAACAGCAGATCGTCGGATTGATCGGTGCGCAGTCCCAGCTTACGGCGCATTCCGGCCAGCCAATACTGCTGAAAGCGCGGCCCGAAACCTTCAATCGCCAAAGTGGCCTTCGCGATCGCCCGCTCATCGTCCACATCCAGCAGCGGCAACAGGGTCTCCGCAAAGCGGGCCAGGTTCCATTGCGCAATCGAAGGTTGATTGCCATAGGCATAGCGGCCGTGCTGATCGATCGAGCTAAAGACCGTCTCGGGATGATAGACATTCATGAAGGCGCAGGGTCCATAATCGATGGTCTCGCCGGAAATGGCCATGTTGTCGGTATTCATCACCCCGTGAATGAACCCGACCTGTTGCCATTGAGCGATGAGTGCCGCCTGGCGATCGACCACCGCGTGCAAGAAGTCTTCATATTTCCGCGGAGCGTTTGTGAATTCAGCATAGTGGCGTGCAATGGTGTAGTCCGCGAGTTGCCGCAAAGCCTGGGGGTCGCGGTTGCGTGCCGCATATTCAAATGTCCCCACGCGAATGTGGCTGGCGGCAACACGCGTCAGAATGGCTCCCCGCAAGGCCGACATCCGCCGGACCTGTTCGCCCGTCGTCACAACGGCCAGGCTGCGCGTGGTGGGAATGCCCAGCGCCCACATCGCTTCACTAATCACATATTCGCGCAGCATCGGGCCGAGAGCGGCCCGACCATCGCCCCGCCGCGAGAAGGGCGTGGGCCCGGCCCCCTTCAGTTGCAGATCGACAAGCCGACCATCTGGCGTTGATTGTTCGCCCAACAACTGGGCACGACCATCACCCAGCATGGTGAAATGGCCGTACTGATGCCCCGCGTAGGCCTGCGCAATGGGTTCGGAACCCTCTGGCAAAAGCTGACCGGAAAAGAGTTGCGCTGCGACGTCCGTGGGGACGTCGCGGAAATCGAGGCCCAGTTCGTTCGCCAGCCCGACATTGAGAATCGTCAACCGGGGCTGTCGCACGGTCATCGGCAAGGCCGAAGCGAATAAAGACTCCGGCAGCCGGGCATAGGTATTTCGGATCTGCCAGCCCAGGGCGGAACTGGTTAGCGCAGTGCTGCGGAGGTCGGCCATACTCATTCCCGGTGCAAAAACGATGCAGGCTCATTCAGTGAATCATGGCCCGTCATGTTAGCGGATTCTGGAGACTTCGGTTCGGACAAGACCGTTTGGGCTGCGTGAATTCCCGTTCTGGAACCCGAGTTGCCCCATTCTATCGCTACGAGTCAACCTCGACAGGGCCGGGAAGCTGGAGCATGCCGAACCGCCCGTTGTTTCGGGGAGTTCAATCCCGTAATGTATGGGCTGGGTTCAGGTAACACACAATTCATCGCATCGGCGGGGAGACCCTGCGTGACCGGTAGCGATCCGGACATGATGGCGCGGTTGCAGTCCGGCGAGCGGACGGCATTCGCCCAACTTGTTGAACGCTACCAGAAGGTCGTCTTCGGCTATCTGCGAGCCCGGTTGCGTTCCGCGGCCGATGCGGAAGACATGACGCAGGAAGTCTTTCTGCGGTGCTACCAGGCGCGGGCCCGGTTCGACATTTCCTCGCTGGTGCAACCCTGGCTGATGGGGATTGCCCGGAACCTGTTACGGGAACATGTTCGCCGGTGTCGGCGACGACACGAAATTGCCTGGACCGAGTTGTGCCTCAATTTAGAGACCACGTCGCCGGTCCACATGGGGTCCAGCGATGATCATTTGATCTGGCTGCCTCAGTGCCTGGGAGAACTGGGACCGAGTGCCCGCGAGGCCATCGATCTGCACTATCGGCAGGAGTTGAGACTCTCGGAAATCGCCGTGGCTCAGCATCGGAGTGAGGGTGCCGTGAAATTGCTGCTGCATCGTGCCCGGCAAGCCTTGCGGGATTGTCTGCAATTCAAACGCCAAAGGAGCGCCGGGTCATGACAGATGACGACCTGATTCAGCTCCTCGCTGAAAAGTCGCCCAGAGAGTTCTCGCCGGAAGAGTTGACGGCGTTACAAGTCCGCGTGCGGGAATCTCAGGCGGTGCGCCAGGCCGTGCTTTCCGCGGTAGAGTTCGAGAGCCAGCTTTCGGCAGCGTTTGGCGCGGTCGGCATCAATATCGATAAGCTCTGGCAGCAGGCCGAACTGCGTCCGGTGGATCGTCAGCGCTCAGCGACCTGGTGGTGGGGGCTGGTGGGGCTGACGGCTTGCGTGCTGGCAGCCTGGCTGCTCTGGCCCGCGGCTCAGCCCGCGCAGAATGGCCCCGCGGGGATTGCGGATCACGCGGCGACTTCGGCGGAAACCTCGGTGCCACCGCCAGTAACAAAGGTGATTTCCGCGGCCAATTCCGGCGACTCGGCCAGAACGGTGGATCACGCCCGATCGCAGTCCGTGGAAACGGCGGCGGCCGATCCCAAGATGTCAGCCACCGCCACTCCAGTAGGTGTGCCTGCGGAACCGGTCGCCTCAATTCCCGAGGGCCCCTGGTCGGCATGGACCGGTCCCACTGCGGTTCCACTCGCGGTCAATGATCCGCGTAACATCGGCGACCTCCGCTCGATGGGGCTCGATCAATTGACTCTCGCCGAATTCCAGGAGTGGTGGGGTCCGATCGCTGGCCAGCAGGCGAACCAGCATCAGGACAAGATCGGCAATCGGCCGACGCTCAACCTCGATGGCTGGTGGTCGCTGAGTGCCCCCTGGCTGGCAGATACGCATCTGCGGATGACGCCGTTTGATGTCCGCGATTTGACGCTCTATTTCTGGCAGGGACAGGAGGGCGTGGCACTCAAGTTTTATCGCGAACGGGAACCCCACGTGTGGGCGGCATTTCAGGTTCGTCGACAACCCGGCGAGGTCCAGCCGAGTCGTTGGGGACTGCTGACGACAGATAGTGGCGCCTACTATCGCAGTGGTGCGGCCACTTGGGATCTTTGCCGCCACGATGGGCGTTTGCTGTTGTCTGTCGGAGGCATCGTCATCCTGGGTGTGCCGCTGCCCTTCGAGCCGGCAGAGGTGGTGTTGCACACACAAACGCGACTCCGGGGGTTTCAGTGGGTCCGGGCCGAGCCACCCACAGAACTCGCACAGGTCTCTGGAGACAATCTCTTAACGGGCGAGCGACCGGCCGACGCGGCCTGGGAAACCACGTCAGCGGAAACCGCCATGCTGCAGCGCGATGTCGATGGGGGCATGCGCCTGACATCGACCGACAATCAGCAGGTGGTGCGGGCGTTCTTTCCGCTGGCCACTCCCGGGCTGTTTGAAACTCTGGTACAGGTCTCCGAGGCCGACCCGGGCACAGGGATTTTTTTAGGCAACGAAGCAGGTCAACCGATTGGCTGCCTGAGTTTCTGTCGAGACCGCAAGTCGCAACAACTGACCGTGGTGGGCCTGCCGGGCTATGAAAAGCGTATGGAATCGGACTACGAATTTCGTGCATTTCCGCCCCCCTATTTTCTGCCTGACAACTGGTTCCGCGTGTCCACCGGACTGGGAACTTGGCAAACCTGGTGCTCGGCCGATCGTCGTCATTGGGGCCGTCTGGCCGAGAACCCCGTGCGTGGCGTCCCCGGAGCGGTTCGTACCGTGGGCCTGTTCTGCTTGCCCGGTGAAACTCCGCGCACGATTCGACTGCAAGGGTTAGAAGTCCGTCGGCTCCCTGGGTTCCAGCCACTGGTTGCCGACGTGCCAGCCGAGTCGTTGCCCACCATCGATCTGAAACAGACCCGGCAGATTGGCGAATGGCTGGCCGCGGGCTGGCCTCAAGCCTCGGCATCAAAGGTCTCCGCCAAACTTTGGCATGACACCTGGGCGGTACGCACCCTGGAACAGGGGCCCGCACCAGAACTGGCCCAAGCACTCGTCGAGCGTCTCGTCGAATCTTCGGAGCGCTTGGACACGGCGGAGAGATTACAATTTCTCAACGACGTTCTGGCCCTGTGTGACTCCTGGCCGGAAGACCGCGCGCGGCGTTGGGAACGGGCCTATGCCGAGCTTCTCGCCGACCCCTCCGAGCCCAATGTGCCATTCAGCACGCGGGACATGTGGGGACATTGGTTGCGGGCTCCGTTGTGGAGCAATCACCGTGGTCATCAGGCCTTTGATCAGCGTCGCGTTCGCGAATTGTTGACGCACGCCTATGCAGGGCAGGGAGTGTTGCTCGCGGAGTTGTCGCGCCAGAATTATTACTGGACCGAACCGGCACACCCCGATCAGTCGCCACGTGACTCTGCCGCGGCGGTCTTCCAACTGGCTCGTTGGGGACGCAGCATCGCCGTCGACCTGCTCGGCGTTGCCGCCACGCTGCATCATGAAGCCTTGCCGATCGGGTGGCGACATCCCTGGTCGATGCAGTTGAATAAAGAGGCGTATAATGTGCAGGCGGAACTCCTTTCGGCCCTCGAAAGTCAATCCTATGGTGATGCCTGCCGGATCATCAGTGGCATCAATGCCGGGGCCATGTCGGGCCTGCTCCCGGATGACCACGACCCCGATCTCTTCCTGACACTGCCCGTGGCGTTGCAAACGGCCAAGCAAGCTCATCCGGAATTGGCCCGCCGCATTCCCGAGGAGTTGGGGCCCACGGGAGACCTGCGCTGGCAACTGGCCGCCTCACGCGGTGATGCCGCGGCCATGGGGGCGGCTGCCGTGCAGTTTTGGGGTACCCCAGCCGCGGCCCGAGCCCACGCCTGGTTGGGCGATCGCGCGATCTCACTGGGCGACCCGGTGAGCGCTTTGGTTTCGTACCGGTCGGCCATGTTGACGGCCGATGCGGAGCTGCAAAATCGCCTGACGCCACGACAGCAACTGGCCCAGCAGGCGTTGGGGTTACCAATTCAGGAGCCTGCCGAATCGCTGCCGTTGGAAGGGGTCGCGGTTTCCGAGCTTTGGGCAACATCGACAGTTGACTCACCCATGACACCGCCCCTCTCGACCCTGGTTCCGGATTTACCCTTGGTATCGACCCGGTATCACTGGCAGAAGCTGGCACGTTTCGATGGTCAATCGGGCCAGAACGCAGGCCGCGGAGAATATCAGGACGGAAACGCTTTCGGCCGACAATTTGCCGTCGCGGCAGATGCGCAGCGTGTCTACCTCAGCAACCGGTTTCAGATCACCGCCTATCAACGCGAGTCGGGAAGTCAGGTCTGGGCGCGCGGGGTCGACCAGGATCAAGGCGAGGCACATGCCTTCGCGTTCACCCCCATGACTCCCGTGGTGGCGGGCGAGCGAATTTACGCGCGGCGATTAACTAAAGCCGGCATCGAACTCGCTTGTCTCAATGCCTTGGATGGTCAAATCGTCTGGACCATGCGACCGGGTGAAAAATCGCATGTCCTCTCTGACCCGCTGGTCATCGGGCCCAACGTCTGGGTCTTGACCGCGATTCCCGGTGAGCAGGATCATTGGGACATCGCATGGACGCGCCTGCAGCGGGAGAATGGCCAACAGCTTTCCGCCGTACCTCTCCTTCGCCTGCGTGCCGCGTGGGATCAGGAATTGCCTGCGACAGTCACCACCGACGGGCTGGAAACCATTGCGAATATTGGCAGCGTGATTCTGCGGTTTGACCTGGCAGGCAATGTTCACTGGGTCAGGCGGGAACTCTGGCTCCCCCCGAAAATTGACCCGCTGGAGAACAATCATTTCCTCGCGGCACCAGTGATTCTGGGGCCACGCATCTATCTGTCACCCCTGAACAGTCGCCGGGTGCTCTGCCTCGACCGCGAGACAGGTCGCGAAATCTGGTCGACGACGTGCGCGGATTCTCAGGGTCTGCTCGCCGCCAAAGAATCTGGCGTGCTGATCGCTGAACCCACGGGACTCAGCCTGCTCGATGCGGCAACCGGAACACTTCGCTGGCAACATCAGGGGGGCCATCCCTGTCACGCGGTCGCCTGGCACGACTCGACGATTTCCGCATTGCGACCCCTGGTTCGCAAAGATCGGCGTGGCTGGCTGCAACTGACTGAATGGAACGCGGAGACAGGAGAAGTTCTGCAAGAAATTCCGTGGGATGTCGACGAGGGCGACGACTATCGCGTGGGACCGTGGTTTGAGGTGGGAGACGACATTTGGTTGCTGGTCGGACAGGGCTTTCGCGAAGCGCACCGCGACCTTGTCAAACTCACTCCAACCACGGCCGTCACAGCGGCTACCTGGAATGACGCAGCCTTCGGACCTTGGCAAACTGCGTGGCCGACAGACATTCGGCGAGATGTGCAACTCCAGTTGCCCGGTTGGCAAGCCTACGGTCTCGAGCCGAATCGCATTTCGCGACAAACTGGCGAAGTTCGCGGCGTCACTTCGGTGCTGCTGACGAAACTGGAAAAGGCGGACACGTTCCGATTGGTCCGAAGCCTGCCGTTGCAACAGAAATCTGTCTGCCGGTTACTCGTCGGTCACGAACCTTCACAGCGCTGGAAATTGTCGGTGCTGGTCGCGGGCCAGGTGATTCACACCGCCGAAGTCTCTGCCAGCCATTCACAAAACTCCTGGCTGACGCTGGAGATTCCGTTACCGGAACTGACCGAGGCCGCGACGGTGATCGAAGTTCGTGCCGAAGCAATCGAGGGCCAGCCCGCAACTGCACTCTGGAAAACGTTGAGCCTCTCGCCCGTGAAGACGAACTCGGGTACGCCGTGACCCCACCACGCGTTACGCGGCTTGACTGCCGGGGCTTTGCCATTCCGCCAGGGCCTGTGCTACGGCGGCTGCCGTCGTGTTCAGGCAGTGGGCAATTTCATCCACGGTGAAGCCCGCTTCGCGCATGGCAAAACAGCGCTGCTGTTCCTGTCGGGAAAGTTCGCGCTCGGTCGGCCAGTCGCACCGAGTTTCGGCGAGTAAGGCTTCCAGTCGGGCGATTTCCCGATCCGCGTCCAGAATCAGGCGATCAAGCACACGCAATTGATTGTCGACCCGGGCTTCCACTTCTCGTCCGTAATCAAAGACCCGCAGTTCCAGGTCGTGTAAAGTCCCTTGAGCCGAGCTGGCAAACTGGGCGCGCTCGCGCTGCTGGTCTCTCAGCGGATCCATATCCCGAACCCGCCGGGCGCGAACCGACCCGCCCAGCAGTGTCAGCCCGATCCCCGCACCCATTGCGGCAATCACCAGTATGGTCTGAAGATCCATCGAGACATCCTTGTCTGGCCAGGGGTCACACGCCATCCTTGGCCTGTGCCTGCGATCGATTCCGGATCAGTCGTGATCATGACCATGATCGTGGTGGTGGTCGTGATCATGAGAATGATCACGTCCGTGATCGTGACTGTGGCCATGATCATGCCGATGATCATGGTCGTGGCCGCAATCGTGTTCGTCGTCGCCGTCTTCGTCCTCATCCAGATCGTCGACATCGACATCGGCGTTCATCAGGAACTCGGCCTGAGCGGTCAGGTACACATCTTTCAACGGGACGTCATAGGCATCGGCAATCCGAGCGCAATCGTCGTACTCCGGACTGAAGACGGCAGGCTCACCGTCGCGCCAGCCCACTTTGCCGGCGACCGGCCCCCATTCTGTCTCCACGGTAAAACTGGCCCGCCGGCGCAGTGAGCGTTGAATGGTTTGTCGACGAATCCCCAGCGTCGGCGTTTCCGTAAAAATGATCGATTCCAAGTCGTCGGCATCTTCCGGATCGCAGATCACGCTCAGCAGGATGCCCGGACGATCTTTCTTCATCTGGATCGCCGTGGTGTAGACATCGAGCGCACCAGACTCCATCAGTTTGCGACGCGTGAACCCGACAACTTGCGGTGATGCATCGTCGAGATTCGTCTCAAGGAGCACGACTTCATCGCCCGATGGATCAGCCTCGGTTTCGCCCACCACGATGCGCAGAATGTTCGCCCGCTCCTGGAAATCACGTGTGCCGGCACCACATCCAATCGCCTGAACCGAGAACGTCGGCCAGCCGGCCGAGTAGCGTTCCACCACCGCGCGCACAATGGCGGCCCCGGTGGGTGTCGTCAGTTCCGCATCGATGGCCACATCCGCAAGGGGAACACCTGTCAGGAGTTCTGCGGTACCCGGCGTGGGCACGCGGCATTCACCATGCGCAATATGCACGGTCCCTCGACCGGGAGGAACAGGGCTGCAGACAATTTCATCGGCCCCCAGAATATCAAAACCGACGGCCGCACACAGAATATCAACGATCGAATCGATCGCCCCCACCTCATGAAAATGCACCTGCTCCATCGGTTGGCCATGCACGCGACCTTCGGCCTCCGCCACCAGCCGGAAAATCGTTAAGGCCAGGTTTCGCTGACTGTCCGTAAGCAAGTTCGAGCGATCGATGAGTTGAATGATATCGGTCAAATGCCGATGGGCATGCTGCTCCGGATGTTCGACGCGAAAATGCGTCGCCCGAAATCCGCCCCGCATCACCTCTTCGGCATGCAGTTTGATGCCGGGAATGCGCAGGGAATCGACCACCCGTTGCAGCGTGTCGAGTTCGACGCCTAAATCGAGCAGGGCGGCCACGGTCATGTCGCCGCTGATGCCGGTCGGGCAATCCAAGTAAGCAATACGCACGGAAGTTCATTTCTAATTCAGGCTTGCGGAAGATCTCGTGGGGTGAATTCTAGCGAGAAGTTTGGCAGATCACCAAGACCGGATCACTGGTCGTGGGCACTGAGAATCCGTTTTCTTAGGGAGTATGAGTCTTAGCGGAAAGCACAGGGCGGAAAGCAGAAAGCCAGAGGGGGGCAAGCCTGCGGACTTCGGGCTTTCCGCTTTCCGCTTTTGGCTTTCCTCTGAAACGAACAAAAACAGCTTCTACAGCTGCCGGAATCTCTCATCCCCATTCTGGTTCAGCGTTTCCCACCAGCCTTCATGCACCTCCCAGTTGCTGATTTCTCGCTTCCAGCCTGGCTCGTGGATCGGCCAGACGCGCAGGCGACCACACGACTCAACCACGTCGGAAACCACGGCGGTATCGTGCGTTACATGCCATAAACTTTGTTCCAGACTGGTCAGTGGAAGCATCGGACCTGGGAGGTTGCTCCGTCGCCGAACAAGCCGACCCTGATCCCAGATACTGACGACTCGAATCGACTCTAAATCCAATAGCCGCATGGCAATAAGTTCATGGCTCGCCGATGAAAACTGCGCTTTCAATTCGCCCAGATGGCCAGCGGTTGCGTGGACGGCCGCGCTCCACCAGGGTTCTGGCAGCAACAAGCGACTGGCGAGCAGATTGGCAAGCTGCTCGCGTTGACGAGGGGAAACATCACAGGCTGCGGCTCCCGCGCGTTGAGCGATTTGCCAGGCAACCGATTCCCCAATTTCATGAGCAGCGGCCCACTGCACACGTTCCGGACGATCGTCGTGACGGAGCAAAATCGCCGTTTCCGCCCCCCAACGTTGCAAACGGCCCCGGGTATCCTGGGCATCATCCCAAGCGAGCCGCAGTGCGCAACGGCTCGCCACATGCAGCGCATCGACTGGTGGAGATGAGACCTCTGCCGCTTGCAACAGGTCTTGCACAACTGCTTCCGTAGCGTTGATCCAGTCTTGATCCAGCATCGATGTCCCCTATTTGTATATTAGTATACATTTGATTTACTGGGCTGCAAGGGAATCGCTAGCTCGTGAAAGTTCCGGTTAGGGAAGCTCTGCGGGCCAAGCCGGGTGGCAACGAACATTCCAGGCACATCGGTCGCAACGATCTTAGGGGCGGATGCCGATCGATAGAGACGTCGCTTCGTTATCACACGGAGCGTGTGGTCCTTCGTCGGGAATTATTCGCATGCTCACCACAGAGACCCTGATGAATGGTCTGCGCCTCACCCTCTTTGGTGGAGCAGGGTTGTTACTGGGAATGGCCGTCATCAGTTGGCTGGATGATCCGCAAGGGCAAGTCTTGCCCGCCATTCTGCAGGCCAAAACAACGGTGGTGACCGCCGGGCACGAGTGCCGACTGCTGGAGATTTATGTCGAGCCTGGGCAACAGGTCACACCGAACCAGCCCCTGGTCCGTCTGAGTGATGAGCGTCTGGAGGCACAGCGGGCCCAGCAAGCCCGGGAATTGACCGTGTTGAAGGCGGAACTGCAACGTGCGGAAGCCGCAGCCGACGTGGAACTGACGTGGCGACGTCGCGAACTTGAAGGCGAAATCTTTGAGACTCAGCAACAGGCATCGCGACTGCAACAGGAACGCCTGCATCATCAGGTTGAACAACTCGCCTGGGAAGAACACCTGCAAGGCTTTGGCACCGCGAGCGATCGTCTTGCCGTTCGTCCCATTACCTTGACGGAAGGCCCCCCCGACGCCGCACGTTTGCTTGCCGTTCTGAAAGAAGATGCAGCGGCGACTGCGGCGGAATCCCTGTCCAACCGGCTTGTTCTCTGCGATCAAAGACTCTCGGCATTGAAGCAAGTCGCCCTGGAACTTGACCAGAAAGTCCGCATATCGGTGGGGGTGGATGTCGCCAAGACTCACGTCGCACGTGCCGAATCTGAACTCGCGGCTTTGGATGCCCGTCTGGCGGCCCTCACCGTGGTCAGCCCTGGCTATGGCACAGTGGGTGTGTTGCAGCCGCAACCCGGAGATCTGCTGAAGCCGGGTGATGTAGTGCTGGAATTGCTGGATGAGGCCCAACTCTCGTTGACAGCACAGGTTCCCTCATCCGTGGCGGGCCGACTCGCGCAGGGGCAGCAATTGACCGTGATGTTTCCCGGGGAGTCGCCACGTTCGGGACGTGTAACGACTCTGCCGCCGCAGACCATGACGGCCCATGCCGACGAAACACGCGATACCAGAGTCGCCTGTCGAATTCTCCCCGCGGGGAAATTATGGCCCAAACAGCCCATCGGCACGCGCGTCATGGTGTGTGTGCCGCGATCATAAGTGCGCGTTTCATTTCAAAATAGCGGTTACCTGCGCGTTGGAAGTGTCGGGATGCGGGATTGCTCAGCGCGCCTCTCTCACCGCAGCGACTGTCAAACATGCCCGAAAACCGATACCGTTGACTCGCGACGCCGGGTTGACGGCATTGCGATCTGACGACCGGCAACCGGACTCGGGGTAACGCCAATCGCCACCCCGAATCACGCGCCGGGCACTTGTGGAGAATTGGCTGATGGGGTTGATCGCAGGTTTGTCCAGGAATTGGCCGTAGCCGGTCGCATTCCACCCGTCCTGCACCCACTCCCAGACGTTGCCGTGAATGTCGAATAGCCCGAAGGGATTCGGCTTCAACTCGCCCACCGCATGCGTCCGCCCCCGGGAGTTTCCGCCGAACCAGCCCGCCTGCGCCAGTTCTTCGACCTGATCGCCAATCCAGTATTTCGTAATGGTCCCCGCGCGGCACGCAAATTCCCACTCCGCCTCGCTTGGGAGCCGGTAGTCGGCCCCCTCTGGCGGGGTGATCTTTTTCACAGAATCGTTGTCGTGCAGTTTCAATTTCTCATGCTGGCCCAGCCTCGCGCAGAATTCGGCCGCACTATTCCAGCTCACGTCTTCGACCGGATGTCTGGCCGCTTCCAAGCCAACAACCGCCCCTTTGCCCCTCCCATCAGGCGCAAAATGCGAGGGATTCACGCCCATCACTTTTTCATACTCGCCCTGTGTCACTTCAGTGACGCCCAGATAAACCGGTTGCGTTAGGATCACCTTGTGCTGCGGTCCCTCGCTCTGGATGCACTCTGGCCACGCCTTATCGTTGAAATTGGCATCCTTAAGGGCCTCTGCGATTTCCTCCGGCGTGCTCCCCATCGTGAACTCGCCCGGCGGAATCAGGCGGAACTTCATGCCGATGTTGTTCGTATACTCCACCGGCACCTTGAGGTACGCGGCCCATTCTTCCTGATGCTGTTTCGCCTGGGCGGCATCGAACGGGGCCATGGCGGGCTTCGGGGCGTCCGCGGGCCAACCGTGCCAGCTTTTCGAAGTCACAGGCTTGGTGGAAACCCGCCGGGCCAGTTCCTGCTGGACGGCATCGATGGTAAGAGTGACCCGAAATCCCAGGTCGCCGTGAACACGCGGTGTCTCGACGGGATGGCGCGTCGACGAACGGGAGTCGTAGGAGTAGAACCAGAATTGACTCCCCCGGACCACGCGCATGGAATCGACGGCAAAGGGGCTCTGAGGATCCATCGCGGGTTTGTTCTGAAATTCGCTATACCATGAGGCAACCCAACTGTCTTGCGTCCATTCCCAGACGTTGCCGTGCATGTCGCAGAGACCGAACGGGTTCGCCCGCATTTGACCCACAGGATGGGTCCGTCCCATGCCGTTCTCTGCAAACCAGCCCACTTGCAACAGGTCGGCTTCTTTGTCACCAATCCAGCACTTCGTCGTGGTGCCACCGCGGCAGGCATATTCCCATTCCGCGTCGCTGGGGAGCCGGTAACCGGTTCCGTCCTGCAGGGTGAGTATTTCGCCCTCCCGCAAATAGAACGGCTTCAATGTCTCCTGCTGACTGAGCTTATTGGAAAATTCGATCGCGTCATTCCAGCTCACCATTTCCACCGGGTGCTGGGCCGTATCCAGCCCGGCGACCGCCTCTTTGCCCATCCCCGTCGGGGCATGGTAGGACGGATTCCCCCCCATCACCTGCGCATACTCCGCCTGCGTCACTTCATTCACCGCCAGATAGAGCGGACGCGTCAGGATCACCTTGTGCTGCGGGGCTTCGCTCTTCACGCTCTCTTGCCCGCGCATGTCGTTCGGATCGACGAGCTTAAGCGCCGCTGCAATCTCCTCGGGTGGGCTCCCCATCAGGAACTCACCCGGCGGGATCAGCCGGAACTTCATGCCAATACTATTCGTGTACTCGACCGGCACCTTGAGATACGCCGCCCATTCTTCCTGATGTTTCTTCGCCTGCGCGGCATCGAACGGTGCGATGGCGGGTTGCGGCGCATCCGCGGGCCAACCGTGCCACGGGGTGTTCGTGAGGGGAATGGACTCGTGCATTAACGCTCGTTGAATCGTTGCGACGGACAGCGACACCCGAAAGCCGACGTCACCGGAACGGCTCGTCGGGTCGTGGGCGATGCGAGACGACGACCGGCAGAAGGACGCGTTGTAGTTCCAATGGCCGCCCCGGATCACGCGCTGGGAAGCGGCGGAAAATGGGCTGCTTGGGTTGATCGCAAGTTTCTCTTGGAATTGGCCGTACCAAGTCGCATCCCAACCGTCCTGCACCCATTCCCAAACATTGCTGTGAATGTCAGATAGCCCAAAGGGATTCGCTTTTAACTCGCCCGCCGCATGCGTCCGACCCCCGGCGTTCCCACCGAACCATCCCGCCCGCACCAGATCTTCATCATTGTCGCCAATCCAGTACTTCGTGGCCGTCCCGGCCCGGCAGGCAAACTCCCAACCCGCCTCGCTGGGGAGCCGGTAACCGGTCCCGTCCAGCGGCGTGATGGTCTCACCGGCGCGGAAGTAGAACGGCTTGAGTTTTTCTTGTTCGCTCAACTTGGCGCAGAATTCGGCCGCGTCATTCCAACTCACCATTTCCACCGGGTGCTCGGCCGTCTCCAACCCGGCGACCGCCTCTTTGCCCATCCCCTTCAGCGCAAAATGGGAGGGATTCGATCCCATCACTTTTTCATACTCCGCCTGCGTCACTTCATTCACACCCAGGTAGATCGGCTGCGTGAGGATTACCTTATGCTGGGGGGCTTCCGATTGGATGGACTGGTGAAAGTGTTTGCCATGGGGGACATCCTTCAGGACCGCTGCGATCTCCTCCGCCGTGCTCCCCATCGTGAACTCACCGGGCGGGATAAGGCGGAACTTCATACCGAGGCTGTTGGTGTACTCCACCGGCACTTTGAGATATGCCGCCCATTCTTCCTGATGTTTCTTCGCCTGCGCGGCATCGAACGGTGCGATGGCCGGTTGCGGAGCATCGACAGGCCAGCCGTGCCAGCCCGTCTTGTGAGCAGCCATCGATGTTGCAGCCTCGGCAATCGCCGCTCGCACAGCGTCGACCGGCATGGCGATCCGGAAACCGACTTGGCTGCCGCTGACCGATGGGTGGAGGACGTAGCGATCCGCCGAACCCAGAAACACCGGATTCTCGTGGAAGTGGCTGCCGCGGACGACAGCCAAGGAATGGGGCGAAAACGGACTGACTGGATCGACTGCCGGTCGCTTCACAAATTGACTGTAAAAGGCGGCGTCCCACCCATCCTGAACCCATTCGTAAACATTGCCATGAACGTCCCATAACCCGAATGGATTCGCTTTCAACTCACCCACGGCGTGCGTCCGTATGGCCGAATTTTTCGCACACCAGGCGACTCGCAATAGGTCTTCTTCGCTGTCACCACTCCAGAACCGGGTGAGAGTCCCGGCGCGACACGCCATCTCCCATTCCGCTTCACTGGGGAGTCGGCAACCTGTGCCTTCGAGCAGAGTGACCGTCCCATCGGCCCGGAAGTAGTGCGGTTTCAATTTCTCCTGTTGACTCAACTTGATGCAGAACTCTGCCGATTCGACCCAGCTCACTTGCTCCACCGGGTGGGTGCTGGTCTCCATCCCCTCGACTCTTTTGACATCCTCCGGCTTCAATCCTGTCTGGGCGAATGCGGATGGATTCTTGCCCATCACCTGCTGGTATTCTGACTGCGTGACTTCATAAGCACCGAGGTAAAACGGTTGTGACAGGATCACTTTGTGTTGCGGTGATTCCGACTTGATGTACTCCACCCATTGCGGATCAGTCGCGGCTTCCTTAAGGGCGGCTTCATTCTCGGCCGGCGTACTACCCATCTGAAACTCGCCGGGCGGGATGAGCATGAACTTCATACCGATGCTGTTGGTGTACTCGACGGGCACCTTCAGATACGCCGCCCATTCTTCCTGATGTTTCTTTGCCTGTGCGGCATCAAACGGGGCGATGGCGGGTTTCGGCGCGTCCGAAGGCCAGCCGTGCCAGCCGGTGGTTTGAGAGTTGAGAGTCGAGGGTTCAGGGTCGGAAGGATTGTCGGACTGGCTGATCTTCACTTTAGAGCCGGGAGCGGTCTCCACATCGGTATCCACACCCTCGGAAACCCTGATCGTCGTCTTGGTTCCGTCTTTGCTCGTGATCGTGATGATGATGACGCCCAGCAGGAGCGCTGCCGCACCGGCACCCGCCGCCAGGGCGATTCCCCTGGCACTCCAGCGGCGACCACTCCCTTTACCACTGCTGCGTAAGGGGGGAGCGACCGTAATAGAGACAGGAGCCGCGATCGGCGGGAACTCCGTGGTTTCCTTCAGTTTCAGGGTGGCGTCGGTGCGGTCACGTGGCTGGCGAAGTTCGTGTTCCAGTTTAGTCAGCGTCGCGCAGACCTCAGCCGCCGCTTGCGGACGCTCTTCCCGATTCTTGGCGAGCAGTTTCAGAATCAATGCTTCCAGTTCCGGTGAAACATCGGCACACACCCCGGCCAGAGGTGGCGGATCCTGGTGTACCACGGCCATCAAGGTGGCCGTCAAGTTGTTCCCTGCGAAGGGCGTCTGCCCGGCGGCCAGATGGTACAACACGCTTCCCAGGCTGAAGAGATCGCAGCGATGATCGACCTCGTGCCCCTGGGCTTGTTCGGGGGCCATGTATCGAGGCGTCCCCAAAACCATGCCCGATTGAGTCAAACCGGCGTCATCATCCGCGGCTCGCACCAGGCCAAAGTCGAGGATCTTGACCCGGTCGGTCTCGGCCTCCAGCCAGATGTTGTCGGGCTTAATATCGCGGTGAATCAGGCCGCGCTTGTGTGCCGCAGCCAACCCGGCGGCGATCTCCTTGCCGATCCGGACGACATCGCGTTCGGGCAACCGCACAACGCGTTCGAGCCGTGTTTTCAACGACTCGCCGCGCAGGAATTGCATGGCGATATAAGGCACGCCGCCGACTTCATCGACCTGGTAGATGTGGACGATGTTGTCGTGTTCCAGCGCCGCCGTGAATTGGGCCTCGCGAAGAAAGCGGTCCTTTGCGGCAGGGCTGGCAGCCACGGCAGGTTTCATCGCCTTGAGCGCCACTTGCCGCTTGAGACGGGGGTCTTCCGCCCGAAAGACGATCCCCATGCCTCCCACGCCGAGAATCTGCAGAATGCGGTAACTGCCGAGCCGGCCGATTTCATCGGGGAGGAGTGGGGGTGCGAGAAAGCGGATTTCTTCCTTGTCGATCTGGGGACCAGTGGGGGAACCTGTCAAAGCGGCGGCTTGTTCGATCGACCCGATATAGGTGGGCAGGCTCGCATCGGGCGGCATTGTTTCGGTTACCCCGCGCAACGCCTTGGCACGCTCGATGGCCTGGGCCAGGAGTTGCGGCTGTTCCTCGGGGGTGGGGGGAGTCCGCAGAGCGTTGGTCCAGTCATCCTGCAACGAGAGGGTGTCGGCGGAGGCGGCACAGACATCGCAAGTCCGCAGATGCTCGCTCAAAGTGTCAAACTGCGGCCGCGGCAGTTTGCCGAGCAGCAGCAATTCCAGCGTCGCACGGTCAGGACAAGTTGCAGTCATCATGGGGACATTCACATTCCAGGCAGACAGCCGGTCACGGGAATGAATTCTGTTCTCACAACAGGTCTACGTGCGAGCGGAGAAAATTTGTCCAAAAATGGCGGCCTTGACGTGGACCTTACTCCATCAGACCTGCCAGCTCTTCGCGTAACCTTTTGAGCAGCTTCGCTTTAGCAGCATAAGCAGCATTCAACGACAGCCCCAACTGCTGGGCCACCTCTCCGGCACTGTCACCATCCAGCAATTGCCGACGCCCGGCCTCCCAGGTGGTTTTGCTGAATTCCGACTGCAGCAGTTCCAGGGCCCGATGCACCAGCAGTCGGCAGTATTCCGCGTCGAGAAACAGATCGACGTCTTCCACCACGGTCAGTTGTGCCAGCACGGCGTCGGCCCCATTCTGGGGCAGCTTCGCGTTTCGGCGACGCAGGTCGCAAGCCCGATTGACGGTGATGGTGCGCAACCAGCCCCGAAAGCGGCGTGTGGGGTCGTACTCGAATTCCGGAAGCTTGACCAGCAGCGTGGCGAGAACGTCCTGCACCAGATCGGCCGCATCGGCGGGACTCAGCCCTTTCTGGCAGCCCCAGCGAAAGATCAACGGGGCGTACAGATCTACAAACCGTTGCCAGGCAGCATCCGGCCGCGGTTCGGACAATCGACCAAGCAGGCTGACAGAGGTGGTGTCCATACGTCGGGTGCGACCGAGAACATACGACCGAAGGGGATAAGATGAAACTCTCGCCCGGAGAGACTCTAACCTGTGTGCGAGGCAAATTCACGCGTCCCGTGGCCGCCGTAGTGACTGCCGTGGTCCGGAGAGTCGCGAAGGAGTTTTGTCTTGGAAATGGCCACAATCGCAAAGGCTTGGCCCAAGTGACCAGAGAACTGCCGTCGTAGGTACAAACGCATGACGAGCAGGACAACACACGTCTCACCCACTACGACAAACACGCCGCCAACTGCTTGTTATCGAACACAACTGTCCTGACATTCGCCGAACTCAGACGACTCGTCAGAAGAACCTGGTTTCGAGCCCTTCTGGTTTGGATCTGGCAAGGATTTGGAATCGATCAGGGTACGTTGCAACGTGTTTTCCATCATGCGAGACTATGCATTCTTACTCAGATCACACACTTCCACGGCAATCCGCCCACCACATGGCGTCCACTTCTCTCTCACTCTTGCAGCGTGTTCGCCGCAGTGATGACCACGCTGCCTGGGAGCGGTTTGTGGTTCTGTACACGCCAATGCTGCTGCGCTGGTCTCGGAGCGCGGGTTTGAATGAGCAAGATGCCGTGGATTTGGTCCAGGATGTTTTTTCTATCTTGTTGGTAGAACTCCCACGCTTCGAGTACGACCCGACGCGTGGAAGTTTTCGGGCGTGGCTGAAGACTGTCACGGTGAATCAGTGTCGGAAGCAACAACGGAAGCGACAGATTGCGGAAGGCCGAGGCGGCGACGACGATTTACTCCCGACACTACCCGGTGGTGATGCATGGGAAGCCTACTGGGACGCGGAATACCAGACGCATCTTATCCGCCGGGCACTGGAAGTGATGAAAGCCCAGTTTGAGCCCCGCCTGTGGCAATGTTGCTGGGAACTCACAGTGAACGGCCTTTCGGCGGCGGAAATCGGACGCAAGCTCGGCATGTCCGAATCGGCGGTCTACGTAGCTAAGTTTCGTGTGATCCGACATTTACGTCAGGAACTCGCCGACCTGCTCGATTGATGTTCAGAACGGAAGTTTCAGATAATTCTGACCGTGATCTGAATTTCTGGTAAGGAATGCCCCCCCAAGTGGACATCAGTGGGTGTCTGCTCGATCAATCGTCTTTAGATCGAATTCAGAGTTTGCGCATGACTGCAACCGTCTGCATTCCCGATGACGTCCTCCAAGCCCTGCAAAAGGGGACCATCTCCAACGCAGAAGCCGTTGACTGGGAAGAGCATTTATTGCACTGCCCGCAATGTCTGGAACGGACAAGGAACCTGCAGGGTGCCCGGACAGTCGCAGGTGCCGATTTCAAAGACCGCCGTCCAAGGGATCAACTCGCAGATGATGAAGGCGTTCCGGACCAACTGTCGCCGGTTGAGGATGCATTGATTCAACGCCTGATGCAGCGTGCTGCCGTCGAAGCTGCGGCGGCTCAGTCGACCGCGGATGCACCCACAGTCCATCCGCTCACAGAGACACCGACGGATAACCCCGCTTCCCGGACCGCCTCGATTGGCAACACGGCGACGCTCGAAGTGGATAGTTTTCTTGGCCCTTATCGCATTCTCTCCAAACTCGGCGAGGGGGGCATGGGGGCAGTCTACAAAGCCACGCACACCAAGCTGGATAAAGTCGTCGCCATCAAAGTTCTCTCCACGCAGGTCACCCGTCAGTCCGATTCGGTCTCCCGCTTTGAACGCGAAATGCGAGCCGTTGGAAAACTGAACCACCCGCACATCGTGCAAGCTTATGATGCGGGTGAAATCCATGGCCTGCATTACCTGGCGATGGAGTATGTCGAGGGCTCGGACCTGGCTCATCTGGTGAAACAACGTGGGCCATTTTCCATTGTGAATGCGTGTAAGACGATTCGACAATCGGCGTTAGCCTTGGCTGCGGCACACGGGGCAGGGCTGGTCCATCGAGATATCAAGCCCTCCAACCTGCTGATCGCCAAGAGCGGACAGGTGAAATTGCTGGATCTGGGACTGGCACTCCTCAGCGACGATACAACAGCGTCTGCGGAGCTGACCACCGCCGGCCAAGCCTTCGGTACGCCTGACTTCATGGCCCCCGAACAGTGGGAAGATGCCCATGCTGCCGATGCCCGCACCGATCTTTACGCCCTTGGATGCACGCTTTTCTATCTGCTTGTCGGCCGCGCCCCCTATGGAACGGAAAAGCATCGGACCGCGGTCGGCAAAATGAAGGGCCATGTCACCGAACCGATTCCCGACCTGAAAGCCGCACGGCCTGATGTTCCGGTTGAAGTTATCGCGATCTACGAAAAGCTCCTTGCCAAATCGGCGAAAGATCGCTTTCAGACGGCCACAGAATTGGTGGAAGCCCTGGCCCCATGGGTGACGTCGAAGCCGCATGCCGCTGCGGTCGCGGTGGGCACAGAAGCGGTCAATGCGGTGGCAACCGCAGACGTCATTCCGATGTCGGCGTTTCCAACCGTTATCGATCGACCTCTGAAGGCACTTCAGCGCGACTCTCGACGGAGACATGGCTGGCCGCCGAAGCAACTCGCGATCGCCGCTGGGGGAACCGCCGCAATCCTGTTGCTGGGTGTGATCCTCATCACGATCACCAACAAAGACGGCAGCCAGACCAAATTGGAAGTGCAAGGTGACGCACAGCAGATCGATGTCAGCCAAAATGGCAAATCATTGGTCAACCTGTCTCCGGACAAGACATCGACGTCATCTCCCAACGAAACTCCGGCTTCAAAGCCCACGGATGCAAGCGACGATCACCCCGTCTTCACGGCCGACGGGAAGTTTGCTTTGGAATTTGAGATTGGCGACTTTCAGGTGAAATCGGCACCTATTGAGAATCCCGACACGATCATCAATACATTGGAAGTCTGGTGTACGATCGAAGACTGGAGAGAAGATGGCTTCTTGTTGGTGAATAGTGTCTATGGAGGACTGAAAGGATCGGGTCCCGACGGTGTCGTTCTCAAGTTTGATGAGCCAAAATTTCAATATTACACTCACCACGGCGAAGCGAACGCTGTTGAGGTGACAGTTCCCCAGCACCAGCGAATTCATCTGGCCGGTGTGAATAATGGTCAACGACGAGCGCTCTATCTGAATGGCCGGCTCATCGCCACGTCTCCCGATGCGGGGATTTTGAAACCCCAAAAAACGGCCGAGCCCCTCTTGTTGGGTTTTGGTTTCCGCGGCCAGATCGATGCCGTGCGGATTTCTTCCACGGCCCGTTACACCGCCGATTTTCAACCGCCGCAGCGGCTCGAAGCGGATGAGCTCACCGAGGTGTTGTACAACTTTTCGGAAGGGGATGGCGATGTGCTACACGACACATCTGGGCACAACCGACACGCCAAGATCGTGGGTGCCAAATGGGTCCGCACCGATGGCAAACCCATGGGCTGGCACGGCTGGCCCGCAGATGCTCCACCAGCGGCGATCGCTCCATTTGACGCAGATCAGGCCATGCATCATCAGGATGACTGGGCGGCCTATTTGCAGGTGCCGGCCGAGCACACCCACAGCCTCGGCATGAAGTTCCGCCTGAACTCGCCAGGCAAATTCCTGATGGGCAGTACGCCGGCGGTGAATCAACGATTCGCTGAACCTCCTCTTTCGCCATCAACAACAAGAATCGAGAACCGGCGAGATCAGCCCGGCGGGGCAGATTCGTAAATCGCCTGGCCAACTGCAATCACGTCGAAAATCTGAATCGGCGACAAGAACACGCCTCGCTGTCTGCGGGGAAGGTCTGCGCCGATCCTCTGCAGTTGTGCATCAACTTTCAGGGCCGTGAATTATGGTACGTCACTGGTTGCAGGCTATACACACATACGGACTGTCACGTGGCCATGCGCGGCGCAGGCAGGCACGTCGTTCACAACAAGACCATACACCGGCCCTGGTGCAGGCGTATGAACCGCGACTGTTGCTGGCGGCGACAACACTGGGGGCCTCCGGACAGGCCCTCAACGACACCCAACTGAATTACACCATCCAAGCGGGTCTGCAGCGTCTGCTGGTGGTGACGGTAGGTGACTTTAACGCCACCGATATTCAATCGGTCACTTTCAATGACATGTCGTTGACTCAGGGGGTTGAACGGACCAATAACGCCACGGTCGACAGTATCTGGTATCTCGCCCTGGGGACCAGTAACACTGCGACAACGGGAACCATCCAGGTGGTCTCCAACAACGGCAACTCGTCGTTCATCGGGGCGCAGGCCTTTCAGGGCGTTGATCAGACGACCCCCTTTAACAGCCCTCAGGTGAATGCTGTCTCGGGGACGAATGTCGGTTCCAGCCTGACCATGTCGACCGATGTCGGCGATCTCACCATCGATCTGTTTGAATCTTATGATCAAATCACTCCGGGGACGCAAACCCCGGGGAGCGGACAGTCGCAGATCCATAATCCGGCGGGAGTCGTCTCTGGTCCTGGTTATTCCTTCTACAACACCAGCGTGAAGGTGGCGTCGGCGACTTCAACCACAATGTCGTGGACATCCGATGATGATTTCTTGATTCATGTCGGCGGAACAATCAACGGTGCGTCCGAGTTCCGAGTCAATACCTTCACCACGAATCCGCAACGGAGCCCATCGATTGCGATGGACGCCGACGGTGACTACGTGGTCACGTGGCAGAGTTACGGGCAGGGAAGTTTCAGTAATGAAATTTTCGCCCAGCGTTACAACGCGGCCGGAGTCGCCCAGGGACCAGAGGTGCGGGTGAATACCCAGCTGTCTAATGATCAGTTCGCACCCGCGATTGCCATGGACGCCGATGGGGACTACGTGATCACCTGGGTGAGTAATGGTGGCCAGGATGGCAATGGGTACGGGATTTATGCCCAAAGATATAACGCCGCAGGAGTCGCACAGGGATCGGAATTCCGCGTCAATACTTACACGACTGAGCTTCAACAATCGCCTGCCATCGCGATGGATGCTGAGGGCGACTTTGTCATCACCTGGGAGAGTTTCGGCCAGGATGGCAATGGTTACGGAATTTATGCCCAAAGATATAACGCCGCAGGAGCCGCCCAGGGATCGGAATTCCGCGTCAACACGTATGCGACCAGCAATCAAGAATCCCCATCCATTGCGATGAACGCCGGGGGCGACTTTATCATCGCCTGGGAGAGTAGCGGTCAGGATGGCAGTAATTTCGGGGTTTTCGCCCAGCGTTACAATGCCGCCGGAATCGCCCAGGGATCGGAATTCCGCGTCAACACGTTTACTTTCAGCGCTCAGTTGTCACCATCAATCGCGATGGACTCCGAGGGCGACTTCATCGTTGCCTGGCAGTCATACAGCCAGGACGGCCGTGGTTACGGCATCTATGCCCAACGTTACAATGCTGTCGGAGTCGCACAAGGGAGCGAATTCCTCGTGAATTCGTATACCACAAATTTTCAGCAAGCCCCTGCGATCGCGGTGGACGCGGATGGCGACTTTGTGGTCACCTGGGAGAGTGTCGGTCAGGACGGCAGCAATGAAGGCATTTTCGCACAGCGTTACAACGCGGCCGGGGTCGCCCAGGGATCGGAATTCCGCGTCAATGTTGACACGAATGATGTTCAATCTTTGCCTGCCATCGCGATGGACGCCGAGGGCGACTTCATTATTGCCTGGGAGAGTAGCGGTCAGGATGGAGACGATTTTGGTGTTTACGCCCAGCGGTATACACAATTCACAGACGACGCCAGTCCCCTGGTCACCGACGTCCTGGCGAACGACGTCCCACTGGCCGAAGGCGATCAAATCTTCAGCGATATCGCCGCGTTGACCATTCGCTTCTCCGAAAATCTCTCGACAACCGGCGGCGCGACCGGCAGCGGCAGCGTCACTAACCCGGCGAACTGGACATTGACCAAAGACGGCGCCAACGTCAGTAATTTGATTCAGTCGATCAGCTTCGGCCTGAATGGTGCCACGGGCAAGTATGAAGCCGTGTTGACCTTGACGACCTCACTCACCGAGGGAAGTTACAGCCTGAAGCCCAACGGGACCGGGTCCATTACCGACCTCGCAGGGAATGCCCTGGATGGAGATCGGAACGGCACCCCAGGTGGCGACTTTATCCGGAGTTTTGTCCAGTCCAGCGGTCCGGAGTTCCGCGTTAATACCTCGACCAACAGTTCCCAGGCGTTGCCTGCCGTCGCCACCGATGCGGATGGTGACTACGTTGTCGCTTGGAGTAGCCTCCAAGACGGCATGAGTTACGACATCTACGCCCAACGGTTCAACGCGGCCGGGGTCGCAATGGGCAGCGAATTCCGCGTCAACACCTACACGTCGAACTCTCAGTTCGCCGCTTCCATCGCGATGGATGCGGATGGCGACTTTGTCATCACCTGGCAGAGTTTCGGCCAGGATGGCAGCACTTACGGCATTTTCGCCCAGCGTTACAACGCCGCCGGAGTCGCGCAGGGATCGGAATTCCGCGTCAACACCTATACGACCAGTTCTCAAAGATCGCCATCCATTGCCATGGACGCGGACGGCGACTTCATCATCGCCTGGGAGAGTAGCGGTCAGGACGGCAGTGGTTACGGCGTTTACGCCCAGCGGTACAACGCTACCGGAATCGCACAGGGGAGCGAGTTCCTCGTCAATTCATTCACCACCAATTTTCAGCAAGCCCCTTCGATCGCGGTGGACGCGGATGGCGACTTTGTGATCACTTGGATGAGTTATACCCAGGACAACAGTGGTCACGGCATCTATGCCCAGCGTTACAACGCCAGCGGAGTGGCACAGGGAAGCGAGTTCCTCGTCAATACGTTTACTGCGGGCTTTGATGTCCAACCTTCGATCGCCATGGATGCGGATGGTGACTTTGTCATCACCTGGATGAACAACCTGACAGAAGGCAACACCACTTACGGCATCTTCGCCCAACGCTATAACGCCGCCGGTGTCGCGCAGGGAACTCAGTTCCTGGTCAACACCTACACGACCAATGCCCAGCAAGCCCCAACAATTGCGTCGGACGCAGACGGCGACTTTGTCATCGCTTGGGAAAGTAACGGTCAAGATGGCAGCAACTTCGGCGTTTACGCCCAGCGGTATAACGCGGACGGTGTCGCACAGAGCAGCGAATTCCGCGTCAACACTTATACGTCCGGTACTCAGAGAGCACCCGGAATCGCGGTGGATGCGGATGGTGACTTCGTCGTCGCCTGGCAGAGTTTAGGACAGGATGGCAGCGGTTACGGCATTTATGCCAAGCGGTATGCTCAATTCAATGACACCGCCGGGCCCACCGTGACCGACGTTCTGGCCAACAACGCTCCCTTAAGCAACGGAGGACGACTGGCCAGCGGTCCCACAACCATGACAGTCCGCTTCTCCGAAAATCTCCCGACGTCCGGCCCTGGCAGCGTGACCAATCTCGCCAACTGGACATTGACAAAAAACGGTGCCAACGTCAGCAATCAGATTCAATCGATCAGCTTCGGCCTGAACGGCGCGACGGGCAAATACGAAGCCGTGCTGACCTTGACTGCCGCGCTGACCGAGGGAAGTTACAGCCTGATGGCGACCGCGATGGGCTCGATCACCGACCTGGCAGGGAATGCTTTGGATGGAGATCGGAATGGCACGCCGGGCGGGGAACTCATCCGCGATTTTACTGTGCGCACATCGCAGGCCACGAACGCGGAATTCCGCGTCAACTCATTCACAACGGGTACTCAGAGATCGCCCGCGATCGCAGTGGACGCAGACGGCGACTACGTCGTCACCTGGTCCAGTAATGGACAGGATGGCAACAGCTATGGCGTCTATGCCCAGCGGTACAACGCGACCGGTGTCGCACAGGGATCGGAGTTTCGCGTCAATACATTCACGACGGGTGTTCAGCGCGCACCCGCGATCGGGGTGGATGCGGACGGCGACTTTGTGATCGCCTGGATGAGTGATGGACAGGATGGCAGTGGTTACGGCATTTATGCCCAAAGGTACAGCGCGGCCGGAGTCGCACAGGGATCTGAGTTCCGCGTCAATTCATTCACAATAAGTGCTCAGAGGTCACCCGCGATCGCCGCGGATGCGGACGGCGACTTTGTGATTGCCTGGGAAAGTGTCGGGCAAGATGGCAGTGATTACGGCATTTATGCGCAAAGGTATAACGCAGTCGGAGTCGCGCAGGGCAGCGAATTCCGCGTGAACACGTACACCACCAATCATCAGAGAGGGGCAGCGATCGCGCTGGACGCTGACGGTGACTTCGTCATCGCCTGGCAGAGTAACGGACAGGATGGCAGTAACAACGGAATTTACGCCCAGCGTTACAACGCCGCCGGGGGCGTTCAGGGAGCCGAGTTCAAGGTCAATTCCACGATCTCTTTTGACCAGCTGAATGCCGCGGTTGCAATCGATGGAGAAGGCAACTTCGTCATCGCGTGGGAGGGCGTTCGAGATGGCAGCAGCAACGGGATTGATGCACAGCGTTTCAACGCCGCCGGGGTCGCGCAAGGTAGCGAGATTCGTGTGAATACCCATACCACCAACGCGCAACGGAATGCATCGGTTGCTCTGGATGCCGATGGCGACTTCGTCATCGCCTGGGAGAGTTCCTCACAGGACGGCAGTAACGAAGGTGTCTACGCTCAGCGTTACAACGCCGCAGGTGTCGCACAGGGCAGCGAGTTCCGCGTCAACACTTACACAACGAATACTCAAAGGGCGCCCACGATCGATATGAACGCGGAGGGTGATTTCGTGATCGCCTGGGAGAGTCTTGGGCAAGACGGTAGCGGCTATGGCGTGAATGCCCAGCGGTTTTTTACCAACACCACACCCAGCATTGCTGGTCAGACGTTTTCGCTGGATGAAGCTTCGGCCGTCAACACGGTCGTCGGCACGGCTTCTGCGACGGATCCGGATAGCTTCAGCACGCTTACCTACGCCTTCTCGGGCGGAAACGTCAACAAGGCGTTCAACATCGACGCCGCTACCGGACAAATCAGCGTCAAACGGGCCTTTGCCCTCGATTTTGAGACTCTTTCGACATTCACCCTACGAGTTCAAGCGACGGATCAGTTCGGGGCATTCAGCAAGGCGAATGTGATCGTTGACCTCAACGATATCAACGACACCCCCTTGATCTCGCCGCAGACCCTTTTCGTGACGCCTATAGCACCGAACGGTACCATCGTGGGCACCGTCATGGCGACCGATCAGGATCAGAATCCGTTGGATACGTTGACTTACACGATCACTGGCGGCAATGTCGGTAAGGCGTTTGCGGTGGATGCCACCACTGGAGTGATCACACTGATTAAAGCCTCGGCTCTCGATCCCAACACGCTGCCGATCTATAGTCTGTCGATTCAAGCCACCGACAATCACGGAGCCTTCCGCAAAGCGGTGATGAAGATTCACGTGTCGAATCAGAAACCGACGATTGCTCCTCAGACGTTCTCGATCGACGAGAACTCTCCGATCAACACCGTCGTGGGAACCGTGGTTGCGAGCGATATGGATGCCGGAGATGCATTCACCTATTCCATCACCGGCGGGAATGTGAGCAGTGCCTTCGCCATCCATGCTGTGACAGGTCAAATCACGGTCAACAACCCGGCGGCACTCGATTTCGAAACACGGCCAACATTCAGCCTTTCGGTGCAGGTCACTGACCAATCCGGTGCATTTCGTAAGGCGGTCATTACCATCAACCTCAACAATGTTGCCGGACGGATTGCAGTGTCCTCATATCTAGAGGACGACGACCTCTTCAGTACCGCGCCAAGTTTGTTAAGTTTTTCGTTGTAGCTTCACCTGTTCGCGGCGGTGTGAAAGTGTGGCGCTCGGCGGGTAGAAAATGCAGCGCGAGTTGAGGAAAGAAGCCCGGCGGGATGCCGGAGAGTCACTGTGCGTGATCGGTTGTTCCTGATCTTGAATTCCGCGAATCAGGCTGGGGAACTCGATGACTTTCGGCGGCGTTGAGCCTGTTGCAGGCGATCACTGTCGCCGCGAGTTTCCAGAATGTGACAACGGTATGTCAGCCGGTCGAACAGCGAGCCCGGTGTCGCGCGACGGCCCTACCGAGGTGCCAAAGTCTGAAGTCAATGGTCGCCACGGAGCCCTCGGTAGCTGTCTAATCTCTACGAGAACTCAGCCTCGTCAAACGAATGCGACCTGCACCATCACCGGCGAAAATGTGCCGCGATATTCCACGGCTGAGTCATCGCATTCGCGGGGAATTTCCAGCACATGTGCTGGGCATAGACTACGTGCTTTCCGCGAACAGAGCCTGTTCTGTGTTCCACAATCGTTAGAAAACACTGTGAATCCAGGCATTTGATGCAAAGGGGACGAACATCTGCCCAGGTAATCGTCCTGCGTTGGCATACGGCTTGCTTTAGGTGAATGCACACCGTCCTGGTCAGGATGACCTGGTCGATCCTTGTCAGTGTGATGGATTCAAAGGAGCAGGGCTATGTTTCGTCAACGCGCCGTATCGCGTATTCCACGTCGTGGATTTACGCTCATTGAACTGCTGGTGGTGATTGCCATTATCGCCATCCTCATCGCCTTGCTGTTGCCAGCCGTGCAACAGGCGCGAGAAGCGGCCCGCCGCACGCAGTGCAAGAACAACCTGAAAAACATCGGGCTGGCATTCCATAATTTCGAGAGCACCTACAGCTATCTGCCGACCAGCCTGCGACCACCCTCCGCCAACACCACCCGGATCGCCGCTCTCACGGAATTGCTCCCCTATATCGAGCAGGCTCCGCTGTACAGCCGGTACGACCAGACCATCAACTGGAGCGTGGGGGTCAACATTCCCATCTCGCAAACGCGTGTCCCCGTCTTCCAGTGCCCGTCCGATGTTGATGCGGGCGTGCTCGACACGGCCCCGCCGGGAAGCGCGTTCACACCCAATATTGCCTCGACGAGCAGCTATTCACCCATCTTCGGGATCGCCCCTGGAGTTTTCACAACAACGCTGGGGGTCTCCGCCCCGGGCACATTCGTCGACCCGGTCGAACAGTTTCAGGGACTGGCCAATCCGTACACGTATGTTCCTGGTTTCTTCCCCAAAAATGCGACCATCGATCCCTCGACGGGTCTGAAATCTCGTCAGGGCAAGAAATTCCGGGATGTGACCGACGGCTTGAGCAACACGATTGCCATCGCGGAGTCGGCCGGTCGACCGTTCGTGTACATCAAGGGGGCCAAGAAGCTGACCGGCGGCAATGCCCTGGTGGATACAGATTCGTCATCGGCAAACACAGATCGTCTCAATTCGGGCGGATGGTCGCGACCGGCGAGCGATATCATCATCTTCGGCGAGACTCCCTCTGCTACGGGCGTGCTGGGTGGTTCACTCGCGATGAATGCGACCAACGGTCATAACATTCGCGGTCAGTCTTATGGAAGCGCAGGCATCAGCGCCACGATTCTCGGTCTGCCGATTGCCACGCATGGTACTGGCTCGCCGTATTCGTTTCACACCGGCGGAGCCCACTTCACGATGGGTGACGGGTCTGTGCGGTTTATCAGCGAGAATATCGACTTCCGATCGTTTATCGGCCTGTGTACTCCCGCCGGCAGTGAAGTTCTCAGTGAATTCTAATTTCCATTCCACTTGTGCAAGGCAACGGTTTGTGAGACCGCCGGAGTGCGAGCGGATGATCGTCTCGCCCTCCGGTCTCAGGTCTTGAATCAATCATTCCGGTCGACCACACATATCCGCTCAGACGTGGTGAAGTGCGAAGCCCGTGTCGGCTGACAGTTCTCAGATGCATGGAGCAGGAAATCATGGCGGTTCAATCTCGTTTATACCGTGCAACCTTGATCACTTATGCCCTGTTGTCGGCCTCGGCATTCAGCGGATGCGGTCCTGGTAATGCCTGGGACAAGGCCTACCCGGCTAAGGGCGTGGTAACGCATAAAGGCAAGCCGGTGAAGGATGCCGAGATCCGGTTCTTTCCCATCGATGACAAATTCCCTGAGTCGGTTCGTCCGTGGGCGAAATCCAACGAGAATGGCGAGTTCGTTCTGTCGACCTACAACCGAGACGACGGTGCCCCGACGGGAGAATACAAGGTGACCGTGGTCCATCACGAGATCGTCATCTCCAAGGAGACCATGACCACGAAGCCAAACAACCTGCCGAAGAAGTACGCCACGAAGGAGACCACCGACTTGACCGTACAAGTTGGCCAGGGCGAGACGACGCTGCCTCCGTTGGAGTTGAAGTGAGCGCATTTGCCACGCAGTCGTGTCCGTGTTAGAATAAATCCTGATTGGCTTCTGAGTCACACAGCTTACCAGGCACAGTCAAGGGTGGATGCGACACAAATCGTGAGGACTTTGCGTGGCGATATACGCCTCTGAACCTCGGCAACCCTGGCTCAATCTTGTGAGCGTCTGATTCATGACAGTGCTCTGAACGACAATCAGCATCGTCAGGAGCTACCTGAGTGTGACAAATTGTCGATGCTAAAGCGGGTTGAATTCAGAACTGAGTCTGTCAAAACATGACGAGTGGAGACACCTCGAACGTTCCTGTGCCACCTGTTGAGACGCAGTACCGGTTGTCAGACCTGGTCGCGTATGCTCTCAAACTAGGAACCATCGGCTTTGGTGGTCCGGTTGCCCTGGTGGGTTACATGCATCGCGACCTTGTTGAGCAGCGGAAATGGATTTCTGAGGCTGAGTACAAAGAAGGGCTGACGCTCGCACAGCTCATGCCGGGACCGCTAGCGGCCCAGCTGGCTATCTACCTCGGGTACGTCCATAACGGCATACTTGGTGCGACTTTGGTCGGTATCGCGTTTGTACTGCCGTCATTTCTGATGGTGCTGGCCTTGGGTTGGGCCTACGTGGAATACGGTGGCATCAGTGGCATGCAGGCCGTGTTCTATGGCGTCGGTGCGGCGGTCATCGGAATTATCACCATCAGTGCGTACAAGCTCACACAGAAAACGATTGGCAAAAGTGGGCTTCTGTGCGGCATCTATGCGCTGAGCGCTGTGACCACGATTGTGACAGAGTCAGAGAGCTTATGGTTGTTTCTCGGTGCAGGCTTGATTGTCTGGGCCATCCGTGCGTCACCGAGGATCAAACCTCAGGAAACAGCGGCTTGCGTTGCACCGCCTCTCATGTTGGCCGCAGTTCCTGGTCTCAAGGCATCTCTGAACGAGCTGTTGCTCCAGATTGCCTTTTTTTTCACCAAGGCGGGCGCGTTCGTCTTCGGCAGTGGTCTGGCGATTGTACCGTTTCTTTATGGTGGCGTCGTGAAAGAGTACGGCTGGCTGAACGATCAGGAATTTCTCGATGCCGTCGCGGTGGCCATGATTACCCCTGGGCCAGTGGTGATCACCGTGGGTTTCATCGGCTATATCGTCACGGGCAGGGGGACCGACTTCTGGAGTGGGTTGGCTGGCGCCTCTGTGGCCGCGCTGGCGACCTTCCTGCCATGTTACCTGTTTACAATTCTCCCCGCGCCGTACTTCAAGAAGCATGGCAAACGACCGGGAATCGTCGCATTTGTCGACGGAGTCACGGCAGCTGCGGTCGGAGCGATCGCCGGAGCCTGCGTCGTTCTTGGTCGCCGCACCATTTTTGAAAACGGCTGGACACCAGAACTACCGAAGATCGTCATTCTCCTCGTCACGATGGGACTCTTGCTGAAGTTTAAGAAACTCCCCGAGCCCGTCATCGTCGTTGGTGCAGCCATTACAGGACTAATTATCTTTCCACTGGTCCGCGGATAAGCAAAACATCGTCTCTAGGGAATTCGTGTTGCTTGCGATCGCAATTCCATCTCGAGATGGCCGCAATGAAACTGTGACTCTCGGAGCAGCTTTCACCAGTTGAAATCAAATCGCATCGCGAGCACATCGGCTTCCGTATCTCCAAAGACCGTTTGCGAACTGGTCCACGGATGAATCCAATCGAACATCACGCGGGTTCGGTCACTCCAGTACCAGTTCATCCCCACGGTCAGGTCGTTGTATTGTCCGTCGTTAACGGTGGTGAGGTCGAGATACGACCAACGGGCTTTGAGTTCCCAGGCACCCCAGGCCCAGCAACCTGGCGCGGCAGACAAGTTATGATAGGGCTTATTACGCGCGAACTGCGCACCGTGCTGACCGAACCGCTCATAAATGCGGTTTTCGCCCGTGAGAAAGTAGCTCAGATGCGAGTAGGCCCCATTAACGAACACCAGATCGCTGCCGTTCAAGTCCACCGCGGACAGGAAGGCTTCACTCTGAACGGTCACCGGCCCCCAGACAATCGCAAACTCCAGATTGCCGGTGGTGTAAGTATTGGCGGGCAAGTTGCCACTGTCGATAAGGATGGGGCCGCGCTGGATTTGCGGACGAGCGCGGAATCGCACCAGACCATCTTGATCGTTGGTGTGTAGGACGCCCGCACCGGTGTGGACCAGATAGCGGCCCTTGGAGGATTCATCGTAATATGGCAGCCATGTCAGCCGCCCCGCGACCCGATAGCCCTGATTATCGTCGATCCGCGTCTTGAAGGTGTCGCTGAGGTTATCGAAGAAGACCCCACCGGACCACGTGGCATCCAGATCCTCGGTATGATTGTAGAGCGCGATGCCGACCTCGCGATCAGCAGAGAAGATCCCCTGTGTTGGAATCGAGCGCTCGTTGAACAGATTGTTCGTGTCATTCGTCACCTGTTCCAGCGAGAACGGTACGAAAAAGTTACCGATGCGCAGCCGGCCGACACCGGGGATATCATTCATCGACAGGTAGGCGTCCTTGACATCGGCTGAGGCGGTATTGTTGGTGTCGGAACCTTCGCCGGGTTCTAATGTCATCTGGAGTCGGAAATCGAACTGGCCATAGCCCGTGCCGTCGGCCACCAGGCGCAGCCGACGAAAATTGAAGTAATTGTCGGCACCATCAATCTCGGGGTCGGCGTAGGGCCAGGTGATGTAGTCCATCTGCACGTGGCCACCCAGTTTCACGATCCATTTGTCTTTGGAATCGTCCACTTTGGGTGCAGGTTTCGGTGCGGGTGCCGGGGGAGGTAACCGTGACACCGATTCCAGCGCCTTCACCCGGTCGAGCAGACTCTGAAAGTCCTCAAAGGACACCCTGCCTGCGGTGTCATCCTCAGGCAGAATGACTTCCGGCAAAGGCGGGATTTCTTCCGGATCGCCTGCCAAGGCCAGTGCGGAACTAGAGACCCACAGCAGCCAAACCAGCGTGATGGCAAGGGCGATTAGGGATGTATGAGGTTCAGCAGGCCACGGCGCTGCCGTCGCGCGGCGACGTCGCCAGCTGCGGCCGATATGGTTCAACAAAATAAGTGTCTTCACTCGCAGGTCATCCTTGACGATTGAGAGTTTAGATCATGTATTCCGGATTGTTTTCCTGTTTGTTTTCCGGCACATAGACGCGAGCGGACTTGGCCACGATAAACACCTGCTCTCCCTGAGCCAGCGATAATTGACGGAATCGATCGAGATTCAATTCGACCAGCACTTCCTGGCCATCGTTGGTCTTCAGGCGGACTTTCGCGGAGGGCCCGGCGGGATTGATGCGCTCGATGCGTGCGGGCAGACTGGGGACACCATTGGACGATCGCTTGATGTCCAGTTCGTGCGGTCGCATGTAAACCCGCGCGTCGCGTTCAACCTCGTGAGGGTAACCAGGGTAGTCGAAGGTGATATCGGAAAAGGAGGCCTGCCCATTGTGTACGCGCCCATGAAAGACATTCACCTGACCCAGAAACTTCATCACGAATTCGCTGGTCGGATGATGAAAGACCTCTTCCGGTGTTCCCACTTGTTCGATCTGCCCCTTGTTCATCACCACGATCCGGTCGGCGACCTCGAGGGCCTCCTCCTGATCGTGCGTGACCAGAATGGTGGTCATGGCGATCTTCCGTTGCAGCGTCCGCAACCAGGTGCGCAATTCCTGGCGGACCTGGGCATCGAGGGCTCCAAATGGCTCATCGAGCAGCAGCACTTCCGGTTCCACGGCGAGCGCCCGGGCCAATGCCACGCGCTGTCGCTGACCACCGGAAAGCTGCGATGGAAACCGCCCGGCGAGTCCACTGAGTTGGACCAGTCCCAGGAGTTCTTCAACCCGCTCACGGATGGCTTGTGCTGTCGGTCGCTGGGCCCGAGGCCGCACGCGCATGGGAAACGCGACGTTCTCGAAAACGGTCATGTGCCGGAACAACGCATAGTGTTGAAAGACGAAGCCGACCCGCCGCGCGCCGACGGGCCGGTACGTCACATCATGATTGCGGAAGTGGACGCTCCCGCCGCCATCCGGGGCTTCGAGTCCCGCCATGATGCGCAACAGTGTCGTTTTGCCGGAACCCGATGGGCCGAGTAGGGCGACGAGTTCTCCTGGTTCAATCGAAAGATTGATGTCTTTGAGGACCGGGAAACTGCCAAACGATTTGTGGATCTGACGAACTTCAACGCTCATGATCTATGGTTCCACCTTGAGGCTGAGCGTTTCCCGCGACTGGCGTTGCAGCTGCCACTCCACCAGCGACTTTAAGGCCAGCGTGACCAGGGCCAATAAGGCCAGCAACGAAGCGACGGCGAAGGCCGCAACAAAGTTGTACTCGTTGTAGAGGATCTCGACGTGCAACGGCATGGTGTTGGTCTTGCCGCGAATATGTCCGGAGACCACCGAGACGGCCCCGAACTCGCCCATAGCCCGCGCGTTGGACAGAATCACGCCATACAGCAAGGCCCATTTGACGTTGGGCAACGTCACACGCCAGAAGGTTTGCCAGCCACTGGCCCCTAAAGAGATCGCCGCCTGTTCTTCCTCGGTTCCCTGTTCCTGCATCAGGGGAATGAGTTCGCGGGCCACAAAGGGGAAGGTCACGAAGATGGTGGCCAGCACGATGCCGGGGACCGCAAAGATGATCTGCAATCCGCGATCTGCCAGCCACGGTCCCAGGCGGCTTTGCATGCCAAACATCAGCACATAAATCAGCCCGGAAACCACGGGGGAAATCGCGAATGGAATATCGATCAACGTAATCAGCAGACTCTTGCCAGGAAACTCGAACTTGGCGATCGCCCATGCCGCCGCGAGACCGAAGACCAGATTCGTGGGGACGGCAATCAGGGCGGTGATTACCGTGAGTTGAATCGCCGCCCAGGCTTGCTGATCACGCAGGCTCGACAGATACGTCCCCAACCCTTTGCGGAGCGCTTCGGCAAACACCGCGGCTAACGGAACAAAGAGAAAGAACGTCAGAAACGAAACCGAAAGACCAATCAATGCCCAGCGCACCCAGAATGGTTCCTCTGTAGCTGCCCGCAGGGCTGGCGGTGTCTGATAGCTGGTTTGATGTGCGGGTTGCACGGCGATCGGGATCGACATCTTACAAGCCTCCCCGATAGCGACGACCGAGATACCATTGCAGCAGATTGATCGCAAACAGAATCACGAAGGAGGCCAGCAGCATCACGGTTGCCAAAGCCGTGGCACCGGCGGTGTCGTACTGTTCCAGCTTCGAAATGATCAACAGCGATGTGATTTCAGTCCGCATCGGCATATTACCAGAGATGAAGACCACCGACCCGTACTCGCCCAGGGCTCGGGCAAAGGCCAGCGCGAAGCCGGTCAAGAGCGCGGGCAGGATCGCGGGGAGAATGACATAGAAAAATGTCTGCAAACGACTGGCTCCGAGGATCGCCGCCGCCTCTTCATGTTCGCGTTCCAGATCTTGCAGGGCCGGCTCCAGAGTGCGCACCACAAACGGTAAGCCGATGAATGTCATCGCGATGATGATTCCAATCGGCGTAAACGCCACTTTGATTCCCAGGGGTTCGAGATACTGCCCCAGCCAACCGTTCTGCGAGTAAATCGCGGTCAGCGCAATCCCGGATACCGCTGTGGGTAAGGCGAACGGCAAATCGACCATGGCATCGATCAACCGTTGGCCGGGAAAGTGATAACGCACCAAGGTCCACGCCACGATCAATCCAAACACGGCATTGATCGCCGCGGCGATCAACGAGGTGCCAAACGTCAGTTTGTAGGAGGCCACGACGCGCGGATTGGAGATGGTCGCCCAGAAGTCGCTGGCCGTCATGCCTGCGGTCTTGATCAACAGGGCCGTCAGCGGAATGAGGACCACCAGGCAGAGGTACAGCAACGTGTAACCCAGCGTCAGACCGAAGCCTGGCAGTACGCTATGCCGCTTCCCTGCGAGTCTCATCGAACTCATCCGCGGTTGGCCTTGGATATCGTGGAATGGGACGACACACGCCCTGCCCAACTATCCCTTGATAGCGCGCGGCTTGAACGCTGGGAGCGACCAGGCCTCGGCCGAAGCATCCTCAGCCGAGTGAACTGTCGCACTGCCAAGTTCCTGACGTACCGCCGACCAGATCGCCAGCTCCATGTCAACAAACGAACCGGTAAAGCCATGCTGTAACGCCACTTGGTAAGCCGCATCGGCGATGCGGGCGATGTGGTCATCTCCCGTCGGACTATGGCTCGCGGGATGCTCGGCGGCCGTGAATTGAACGAAGGTCATCATGGTTCTGTTCCTGCCTGGATTCCGTAAGGGACTGGTGAGTACAACGCGGCCTGCCGGTTATTGAGCGGCGGGCTGATAGATCTGGTCGAAGGTGCCCCCATCGGCAAAATGTTCCGACTGAGCCTGTTGCCACCCTCCAAACTGCTCCTGAATTGTGAACAGTTTCAGTTGGGGAAACCGGGCGATGTCTTCCGGGGCGGCGTGCTCTGGGGAAAACGGTCTGTAATAGTGTTTCGCCACGAGTTTCTGTCCCTGCGGTGTATACAGAAATTCCAGATAGGCCTTCGCGACCGCTTCGGCGCCGTGCTTCTTAGCATTTCCCGCGACAATCGTCACGGGAGGTTCTGCCAGAATGCTGACCGAGGGAACCACAATCTCCACCAGTTCCGGGCCAAACTCGTTAGCAGCCAGAAACGCTTCGTTTTCCCAAGTTAACAGCACGTCACCGATGCCGCGTTGCACAAACGTCGTGGTGGCACCACGGGCACCAGAATCCAGAACCGGTACATTCTTGTAGAGTGCCTCGACGAATTGACGGGCAGTTTCTGGTGTGCCGTTGGTTTGGCGCAGGGCATATCCCCAGGCCGCCAGATGATTCCAACGTGCCCCACCCGAGGTCTTCGGATTGGGTGTGATAACACCGACCCCAGGCTGAATCAGGTCATTCCAATCCTTGATGTTTTTCGGATTCCCCTTCCGCACCAGAAACACAATCGTCGAGGTGTAGGGAGAACTGTTGTTGGGGAGTTGCTGCTGCCAGTCCTTGTCAATCAGACCCGTTTTCTCGGCGATGGCGTCGATATCGTAGGCCAGCGCTAGGGTTACGACATCGGCCGGCAGGCCATCGATGACCGCCCGCGCCTGTTTTCCAGCCCCACCGTGCGACTGCTCAATGGTGACCGTCTGGCCTGTTGTGGTTTTCCAGTGGCTGGCAAACGCCTCATTGAATTCGCGATACAGCTCGCGCGTCGGATCATACGACGCATTCAGCAACGTCACGCTGCCTGCCCCAGTCGCAGTCGTCGATCCGGCACTCGGAGCACAGCCCGACCCCAAGATCGCCAGCAGCCCCCAGATTGCCAGCCAAGTCGTCGTCGGCCGGCGCGCAGTGCCGGTGAGAAACCATCGCGATGTCGTCGTAACGTGAACCACGGAGCGCTGGGGCAACATGCGGAAGTCCTGTTCCTTGATCACCAAATCGGACCGCTCTTTCGCGAATGGTCCGGCGATTGCGAATTCCCTTAAGGCAAAGGGCATGCCACGGGCAAAACCGCTTCAAATTCAGGACTTACGTCACTCCCATGAAGATTGACAAGGAAAGGCCGTGATATATCATGGAATAACCGTCGCTCACAGCCATCAAGGCCGTGGCATATCACGGAAATTCAACTTGGGTCGGTAGCCACACGATCCGTGGCGGCCGAGGACAATGCGAGGGGGACCGCGAGGACGAGGGAGACCGTAGTGTCGCCACCGATGGCGGCGGGCCGCGAGGGATCGCAGCTCATGGACCAATCACCGCTGGTATCAAAACTTAGGAAGGCCTGTGGATCAGCAATCTTAGTTTTCATTTGGACTCAAGTCAGCTGGTGGACGCTTTCGACAGCGATGATTCCGATACCTGAAGACTTGGGCGAGACAGAACCTCAGAACCTGCTGGCGGGCATCGATACCTCGACATGGGCCAGTTTGTCGAGTTCTCGAAAAACTGGCAGCGGATTGTCGCCAAACTGGAACAGCTCAAGTTTCGGGCCTGGTACACGAAGGCCGATCATTTCCGGATCCGCGTCAAGGAAGCTGACATTCATGTCCAGATGCTGGCGATCCTGGACAAGCTGCGTGTCGAGGAACCATCCGTGCGCGACTGGTTCCGGGCGGTGCTCCGTTCGCAGACTCACGATGCCCAGGCTGAGGCTCTAGCCCAACGCCAGGAACTGACGCGACAGCAAACGTTACTCGGACAACAGCAGGACCGCCTAGTTAACCTGCGGTTAGACGATGAGATCGATGAGGGCTTGTCTGCCAGGAGGCGATCACACGCCTTCAACGATCAAGCCGCGATAGACGGCACCGCGATGACGATGCTGGGCTGCCTCCTGGTAGGCAGGACTGTAGTACCAGTCACGGGCCTCTTCCAAGGTCGGGAACTCGGCGATGACGACACCTTCAACCTCCGGACCTTCCAGCGTCAAATGCTTTCCGTAGGCGGCTAGCGACTTGATCGGGCGGCCATCAAGCGTCCCCATAACCTTCTCCCAATAGGCCTCCAATTCGGATTGATCGAGTGTCTTCTCGCGCATGAAGACCATATAAGCGGGCATGATTTTTCTCCAGTTCATGTGTGGGAATCGAGACTAGCGCAACCCGCCCGACGCGAGGATGACTTCGCCGGTCAGCCAGCCAGAATCATCCGAGGCGAGAAATGCAACAACCTTGGCGATGTCTCTCGGCGCACCGACTCGCCCCAGCGGGGTCATGGCCACGAGCTGCTTTTCGAAGTCGCTGCCGACTCCGTATAGCCCCGCCTCCTTTGTGCCTTCGCTGAGTGTGGCGCCGGGATTGACGGAGTTCACCCGAATCCGTCGGGGAGCCAGCTCTTTGGCAAACACACCGGTCACGGCATCGAGGCCTGCCTTGCTTGCGGAGTAGATCGAGTATCCGGGTGAGTGCGTGCGGGAAGCAACAGAACCGATGTTAATTATGCTCCCGCCATCGGGGCTGAAGTGCCTGAGCGATTCTCGAATGGTCAACAGCGGCCCGAGCAGGTTGACGTTGATCTCGCGGTGGAACTCCTCCTCCGTCAATTCTGAAATGGGCATCTCCCGATAGACCCCGGCATTGTTGACCAGAATGTCGAGCGAGCCGAAGACTTCCTTAGTCTGCTCGAACAACCGGGCGACGTCGGCGGACTTCGCGACATCCGCCTGAATCGCGATGGCACGGCCGCCGGCCGTGGCAATTGCATCGACGACGGATTGCGCGCCGGTTTGGTCACTCGCGTAGTTCACCACAACTGCCGCACCAACAGCGGCAAGTTCTTGGGCGATTCCGGCTCCGATACCTTTGGACGCTCCCGTTACGAGAGCCACTTTGTATTGCAATTTCGACACGACTTGTCCTCCTTACTCCCGTAGACACCACGGGAAGGAGACTGTGACAAGCGATTTCAAGATTCTTCAATTGAGTTGCAGCGCTGTCCCAAAATCGCCTTTTTCGAGCAGCTGCCGCAGCCAGTCGAACTGGTTCTTTGGTTCGAGAAAGGGGTGCTCGCGGAAGATCGCCGAGTACTGCTCATCTAGGGCATTCTCGATGGTCCGCACGATGCCTTCTGCCGCTTCCGAGATGCGTTGTAGATGCAGCGGGACGAATTGCAGCTGTCGGGGATCAACATGTCCCGCCTGGATAAAGCCTTTGGTCTTCTTCGGGCAGCGGCAGGGGTTGTTGGCGTTGACCAGACCGCACTGGCTTTGCATGAACTGGTAGAGGTCGCGGCGGGCGCGAGAGAGGCTCTGCCGGAAATTGTCGGCGGTGATCTCCAGAACTTCGCTGCCGACTGTGTCGCTGGCTCCGAAGATTTCGCCCAGCGTGAAGATCAGCCGTTGCTTGCGGTCGAGGCAGAGTAACATCCCCGTAGTGCAGGAGACTTTGGCTTCTTCAACCAGCAGCGGCACATCGACCGGCACGGACTTCGGGTCGGGTAGGTCCAGGTCGGGGATGTCGTTGATGGCGGCGGCGTAGCTGGAAAACGTCTGGGCTTCGGCTTCCCCGCCGCGCCGCTTCATATTCAGCACGTGGTTAGCCGTGATGCGGTAGAGCCAGGTACGAAACTGGCTTTCCCCCTGAAAAGTACTGAGTCGGTAGATGGCCTTGATCACCACTTCCTGCGTGACTTCCTCTGCATCATGCGCGTGAAAGACCATGCGGACTGCGATGTTGTAGATCCACGCTTGATGTCGCAGAACCAGCTTCTCCACGGCGGCACGGTCGCCATTCATGGCTTGCTCGATCAGGCCGACATCTGTCGATTCATCGACGACCTCGGCAAAGGGATTGTGCATCGCCGCGTTCCTCGTTCAGAATATCTCACTATACTTTAAATGGATGGGAACTCCTTGGACACGCGAGGCAAAGGACTGTGACAATCGCATCTGAAATTGCAGATACCGCCCAAAAAAGTTCAAATCCCGCCAGCAGTCGCTTTCGCAACCACTGACGGGATTTGTGTTTACATCGCAATCGGGATGACCGGCGATGGACATTTCCTAACGACCTGCAATCGGATCAGTTGATACAGGTCGCCCTTGCACAATCGCTGGCATATCAGGCGAACGATGTTCGCGAACTTGCCGACAATTGTCGCTGCGATGGTTTGGATCACTGAACGATGGTACCGCCCTCTAGCTTGGTTTCCAGCCAAACCGGTCTGAGGCAACCAATCAAATGCAGGATCACATTCAGGCCGTGTCTGGTCGACATGGCACGATATATTTCAACCAGACCTGTGGCCAAGCAGCTAGTAATGAATCCAGCGGCGTGATAGTCGGTGACACGGCAACCTACGCTCGATTCAGTTCAGACAACCAAAACGCAACCAGCAACGCTGACCAAGAACGAGTCATGAGTCAACACGCCCAATGCCAAGGGCTCGTGATTATCCCTTAATGTCAGTTTCGCGACGACTCGGTCTCTGGAACCAAGCGCAATCGTCAAGGCCTCAATCAGCTACTGGCAGCTGCAGAACTGGGTCGGTTTCGTGTGGTGTTGTTCTACAAGCTTAGTCGCCTAGCACGTGAGTCCGTCCTGAACATGACCATCCTTAAAATGTTGGTCAATCAATACCAGGTTCGCGTGATCTCTTGTACCGATGGGATTGATACCCAACGTGGCGGCTGGGAACTGCTTGCGTCAATCCTCGGTGCAATGAACGAGCAATATGTCCGCGATCTGGCAGACAATGTGCTTCGGGGACAGGCCGGCACGGTAGAGCGCAACTTCAGTGTCGGTGATCTCAGATTTGGATATGCCTCTGCTCCCTCACCGGGGGGGGAGACGATTGGGCGAGGCACCAACCAGACACCTCGTCGTGTTTATCAAATCCATGAGCAACAGGCAGGATGGGTGCGGAAGATCTTCGAGTGGTTTGTTGTTGACCTACGCTCTATCGCATGGATTGTTCGTAAAATGAACAGCCGTCAAATTCCGAAGTGCACCCGCGCCCGGAATCCAAAATGGAACCGTGCCTATGTGATTGGAATTCTGAGATGCAGCAAATACACAGGCCTTTGGAAATGGGGAGAAACTCGGACTGTGCGAGATGCTGAGTCAGGGTGTGTCTCGCATGTACGCCGCGGACCCGAAGAATGCGCTCAGTGGGAGCGAGTCCGCGAAGATCTGAGGATCATCGACGACGAAACCTATGCGGCCGCTCAGCAACGTCTTGATGTACAGTCGCAACGGAGTCGGGCTTTTCGTAGGGACGGAGGTCAACTCCGAGGTTCGGATGGCAGGCGTCCCCGTGTGCATCTGCTATCCGGGGTGTTTCAGTGCCAAGCTTGCCGGTCAAATCTTGCATGTGGTGGTGCAAACGGCACGTATCTGGTGTGCCCAGGCTATCGTAGTGGATATTGCTCGAATAGAAATCAGCTGCTCCGAAGTCTGGCCGAAGAACGGATCCTGTCGCTCTTCCGTGAAAGAATCCTGCAGAACCCTGCATGGGCGGACTCCATCTACCAAGACACATTGCGGCACTGGCGTGAGATGCGTCACAGTCAGCCGGATGACATCGAACTGGTTCGGCAACAGATCGCTGAGAAGAGGCGTTTGATAAGTCGACTGGTTGATATTCTGGAACAAGTTGTTGCCCCCGACCTTGCAATTCATGAACGGCTACGAGGCCATCGAGACGATCTCCGAGGACTAGAATCGCGACTTCAGCGGTTGACGGCGACAACAGCTGCCGACATGCCCGAACCCACCTGCGCGTGGGTTGTAATGCGACTCAGCGAACTGCATAGAGTTCTGCAATCACGGTCTTCTCAAGCGAATGCGGCGATTCTGGCATTGCTTGAAGGGCCGATTGAATTACACCCAGCACAGCGTCCAGGACGTAAGCGATCATTCTGGCGCGGCACAATCACATTCAAGGCGACAGCCCTGCGGAGTGCCATCGGGCAGACCCCGCCAGACATTAGTAATCAACCGGAATCGCCCGAGGGCGAAGCGTCAGCACTTACGGAATCGATTCGTGTCGATTTTGTCGAACCGACGGCTCTGGATACCCAGTTCGAACGGACTTGGACACTGCTGCAACAGGGCGTACGACTGAGTCAAATTGCCCGGATGCTCAAGGTCACACCTTCGCGGATGACGCCCATCATGAAGGCCGTCGCTGAAAAGTATGGCCGGGGAGCCAGTGCGAGTGAGTTGGTCAAGCGTTATCGGCCACCGTCCAAAGCACGGCAACGCGGTGATCAGCCGGGGAACAAACAAGAGGAGGACCACCAAGAAATCCCGGCTGAATAGACTTCGCTTCTCAAAGTCTCACAGCGTGCCAGAGTTCACCCACCCAAATGATCGTTGGGTGAATGTGGCGCGGATCTTCACGGTCACTCTTCTGAATCGCCAGGGAGCAATCCCTGGCGATTTTTGTTGGTATTGCGGGCACGGCAGCTTCCCGTGGCGAATGTGGGTCGCTGGGCTTGCCCCTGTAACTTCGTTCGCCATCCGCATCTCTCGCCATCCCACTCATCCGAAAGGCCTCACACCATGACCACAGACGAACGACCGCCGCACTGGTGGACGCAATGGGATCACACGCTGCAGACCGGGGCGAACCTGGCGGCCATGCTGATCCACTGGGCGTGCGGGACGACTTCTTCGCGGCCCGGGCATTTTCCGAGCCGCCGCCGCCGTCGTCGTTGGCGACGCTGCATCATCATTGAAGAACTCGAAGACGAGGAGCCTGCATTTCCGACCGCCAACTCCACCATCGCCCGCCGCGTCGTCAACCCCACGCACCGCCACCCACGGCACCCTCGAATCAACCCCACGCCGCTCCACCGACCGTGTCGGCCTGGACCCCGGCCGATCTGCTCAACGGCCTGTTGATCGTGCTGTTCTTCGTCGCTCCGAGCTGGTGTTGTGTGCTGTGGTTCCTGTGCGGAGGCCTGATGGCCCTGCGCGCCTGGTACTTTTTGGGGCGTGCGCTGCAGGAGACGAGGCGGAGATAGCAAACAAGGCGGAAGGAGAAAGGATGAAGGATGAAAGATGGGGATCAACAGACCCTGAGATCGCCCCTCCATCGCCCGACTTTTCCTACTTCTTCCTTCCGTCTTCCGCCTTTTCCCTCAGCCCTTAGCCCTCAACCCTTAGCCATAGGAACCTCATGTCCCATCTCGTCACCATTCAAACCCAGATCCGCGATGTCACCGCGTTGACGCGGGCCTGTGCCCTACGGCAGTTGCCCGTGCCGGAGTACCGCACCGCTCGCTTGTTCCAGACGGAAGCCACCGGTTATGTCGTGGCACTTCCCGACTGGCGATACCCCGTGGTCTGCGAGGTCAGCACTGGGACCTTGCACTACGACCACTTCGAGGGCCGCTGGGGCAACGTCACCCACTTGCATGGCCTGTTGCAGCAGTATGCCATTGAGAAAACCCGTATCGAGGCCCAACGCTGCGGCCAGCACGTCACCGAGCAACGGTTGGCGGATGGCTCGGTGCGGCTGCAAGTGGTGATGGCGTAGCTGAGCGGACAGCGGAAAGCTCAAAGCAGACAGCCAGACCAGCTCGCCGACCATCACACCTTCAACGAGGAGTTAGCATGACATCCCTCATCGTGGTGGTGGTCTCGCCACAGGGCGAGATCACCCTCGAAACCCAGGGCTTCACGGGCCCGCAGTGCCGCGAGGTCAGCCACCAGCTCGAGGCCGCCTTGGGCCTCGTCACCCGCGACACCCCGACCGCCGCGTTCTACGCCAACGCGCGGGAAGACGCACGGCTGCGGACGCAGGAATAAGGGAGTGCGGAGCGCGGAAGGGGGAACGCGGAGCGCAAGAGAATCAGGACCTGCCGACGGCCAGTCGCGCCGCCTATCGGCCAGAGTTCGAGTCTCTGCACTCCGCCTTCCGCACTTCCCCCGATTCCTGATTACCAAACTCCCAATGCCTAACCCCTAATCCCCAAAATTCGGAGCCCTATGCAGCTCGCCGACACACTTCCTGATTATCTGCGGGCGGCCTTCAGCGGCCTGTGGATTGAAACGCTGGAACCGACCGAAGCCCTGCGCGAACTGACGGCGCTCTGCCGCCGGGAAGGCTGGACGCTGGCCACCTGGGATCTTGAACAGGGGCTAGCAGTGACCGGGACCACAGCCCCGTTGCCAGCGGCCCCCGATCCGTTGACCGCACTGCGCTGTCTGCCATCTCTGGCCACCCCCGACGGGACCGCATTTCTGGTCCTGCCCCACTTTCATCGGTTTTTGCAGAGTCCGGAGATCGTGCAGGCGCTGCTCTATCAGCTGCAACTGGGTAAGACGCTGCGGACCTGCGTGGTAATTCTGGCCCCGGTGGTGCAACTGCCCGCCGAACTGGCCCGGCAGTTCGTGGTGCTGGACCATGCCCTGCCGGACCGCGACCAACTCGGGCAGATCGCCGATGAACTGACCCCCGAAATGCCCCTCACGGGCCTGGCGCGCGCCACCGTGCTCGATGCGGCGCGAGGGCTGACCCGCAGTGAAGCCGAAGGAGCCTTTGCGCTGTCGCTGGCCCGCACGGGGCAACTCGAACCCGCGGCGATCTGGGAACGGAAAGCCCAGACCCTCAAAACCCAGAATCTCTTGACCCTGTCGCAATCGACCGACACGTTCGCCACGCTGGGAGGTTTAACCGCCCTGAAAGACTTCTGCCGCAGGGCACTGCAACCAGGCCGGTCCGTCCGAGCCCGCGGGGCCTTACTGGTCTCACCCCCCGGCTGTGGCAAATCGGCCTTCTGTCGCGCGCTGGGGGCCGAAGTCGGCCGCCCGGTCCTGTCGCTCGACATCGGTAGACTGCTCGGATCGCTGGTCGGCGAAAGCGAACGGAACCTGCGGCAGGCCCTGGCCATCGCCGAGGCGTTGGCACCCGCGATTCTGTTCGTCGATGAAATTGAGAAGGGTCTCTCCGGGCTGCAATCGACCGGCGACTCCGGGGTCTCGACACGCTTGTTCGGCACATTGCTGACCTGGCTGGCGGACCAGACATCCGACGTCTTCTTCGTGGGGACGGCGAATAACATCCGCCGGTTGCCTCCGGAGTTCACGCGGGCGGAACGGCTCGACGGCGTCTTCTTCCTCGATCTGCCAGGACCCGAACAGCGGCAGCAGATCTGGGCCCGCTATCGGCGGCAGTATGACCTCCCGGCGTCGCAGCCGATGCCCTCCGATGACCAATGGACCGGGGCCGAGATCGCGAGTTGCTGTCGTCTGGCGGCGTTACTCGAGCTCCCGCTTACGGCGGCCGCACGGCACACCGTCCCCGTGGCGGTGACCGCTGCCGAGACCATCGCGTCCCTCCGCGACTGGGCCCACGGCCACTGCCTGTCGGCCGAGCAACCGGGCATCTATCAGCAGCCAAGTCGTCCGCCCACGCGACGTAAGGTCAGCGCGTCACAGAACTGAGGGGAGAGGAAAGGATGAAGGGTGAAGGAGGAAGGATGAAGTGTTTGAGAGCCGGCCTCGTCTGGCCAAGTGCCCAGAGGCTGATGCTGAACCTTTCTTCCTCCTTCCTCCTTCAACCTTCCGCCTTTCTCCCTCAACCCTCAACCTTAGACCCTCCTACCGAAAGGCCTCCCATGTCTCCCACTCTGGCGGAGCCGCCGCCGGTCCGTTCGTCCGCTCAGTCGGCGGATTATGCCGCGCAGTTACGCCGCACGATGGCGGCCACGAAACTGAGCTTCACCTGGTTCGGGGTGCGGCGGGCGTTGTCTGCCGCACAGAAAGCTCAGGCGGCTGAGACGTTTGGGGCTGAGGCGAAATACGTCTCGGCAGCCAAGAAGTTGCTCGATACGACCCATCCGGCCTATCAGGTGGTGACTTCTCTCAGGGGTCAGATCACCCAGACCTGGAAAGCCTGCACGTTGCCCTATCCCGAACCGGGGCTGCGACTGATGCGGCAGCAGGATCTGGGGGACTTCGCGACCCAGTTGCAGCAGTGGCAACGCGACCTGCACCAAGCGGTGCTGGCGCTCGATGAGGTCTATGCGGAACTGCGACAGGCCGCCCGCAACCGCCTCGGCGATCTCTACAACACCACCGATTATCCGGCCTCCCTGGCTCACGAATTCAGCCTGGCGTGGGAGTTCCCCAGCGTCGAACCGCCGTCGTATCTCGCACAATTGAACCCCGACCTGTACGCCGCGGAATGCCAGCGGGGGCAACAGCGGTTCACCGAAGCGGTGGCCCTGGCGGAACAGGCTTTCCTGGAGGAATTCGCCCAGATGATCACCCATCTGACCGAACGCCTGGCGGGTCAAGACGATGGGACTCCGAAGGTCTATCGCGATTTGGCGGTCGAGAACCTTCGGGCCTTCTTCGAACGCTTCCGGCAGCTCGATATCGGTTCGCAAGCGGAACTCGAACAACTGGTCGAGCAGGCGCAGCAGATCGTGCGAGGGGTGCAGCCGCAGCAGCTCCGCACCAGCACCAGCCTGCGGCAGCAGGTGGCGACCCAACTGGCTGGAGTGCAGGCCAGCCTGGAAGGCCTGCTGGTCGATCGGCCGCGGCGCGCGATTCAACGACCGACACCGCAGGAGACCCCCTGATGGAACTGCTTATCCGTTCCGATGGTCAGCTCACCACGCTCTATGACGAGACCCTGGACCTCACGGTGCTCGGAGCTGTGACCATCACCCGGGCCAGCCATGTTGAACCCGATGCTCACGGGGAGTGGTGGGCGCAGATCCTCGATGGGCCGCGGTTAGGGCCCTTTCCGCGACGGAGTGCGGAGTGAACAGGAGTCAGGCTCCCCATCCGCAGCGGGAATTCACTCCCTCTTCCGCGTTCCGCCTTCCGCACTGCTCTCAGCCCTCAACCTTAGACCTTCCACCTTAAACAAGGACCACCCATGCGCATTCTGTTCATCAACAACGACGGCGGCGGTTTCTCCGATGAGATTGAAGTCGCCGACGGCCTCACCGTGCGGCAACTCTTTGACCAACGCCTGCCACAGCGGGCTCCCGCCGATTACCTGATCCGCGTCAACCGCCAACCCACCACGCGTGACACCGTCCTGCAACCCGGCGACCGGGTCACCATCACGCCGCTCAAGATCGAGGGAGCGGGAAAAGTATAAGGATGAAGTAAGAAGGATGAAGGAGGAAGAATACCAGACGATCCGCCACTGGGTCCTTCCTGCCTGACACCTGACACCTCTCACCTGTGGCCTTGAACTTCCTCCTTCCGCCTTCCTACTTCCTCCTTTCCTAAGGACTCCCATGCCGCTCGATCTTCGCACCGCCACCCGGGGCCTGGTGGCGATTCAAGCCGCCTTGGCCCGCCGGGCCGCACACCAGCAAGTGGTTACGTGGCCGCACGGCCGCTGGCAACGTCTCACGCAGTTGCAGGCGCAGGCCACCCACGCCAATCAGCGGGGCTGGCCCTGGGCGGCGGCTCACGTCCGGGCCGAGCTCCTGAAACAGCTCGGCTGGTTCGAAACCGATCTGCGGGTGCTGCAGATGCGACTGCAACCCTCGCACACCCCCGTCCCCGCGTTCCGGACCCTGTACGAGGAACTGCGGGGATTAGAACAGGAGTTCCATGGGGTCACGCTCGATCTGGCCGAGACGACCCTCACGGTCACCACGGAGCCGATCGTGCTGAACGAGGTCGTGCTGGGGCGATTCGAACTCCGCTGGAACTGGGAGCGGCTGCGAACCGATGACGCCCTCTCCGTCGTGGCTCTGGAACCCTGGCATCCCGACGGGCGGGACGACCTCACCCACCCGCATGTCATGGACGACCGGTTATGTGTCGGAGAAGACTGGCAGGCCCTGGAAGCGGCGCTCTCCGCCGGTCGCCTGAGTGATTACTTCGTGATCCTGCGGCAGGTGCTGCAAACCTACAACTTCGACAGTGCCTATCTCGCGCTGTCTCACTGGTCCGCCGTGACCTGTGCCGATTGCGGCTCCGAGGTCGCGGAGCGTCAGCGTCGGTCCTGTGAGCAGTGTTGTCTGGTCCGGGGATTGCCCGCGCGTATCTGATCCGTCGCGGAGCGTCAGCGTCGGTCCTGTGAGCAGTGTGACGCCGACCTGTGCCATGATTGTGACGGGAGCTGTACTGCCTGCGAAATGGTGCTCTGTCACGGCTGTCAGCAGGCCTGCGAAGACTGCGACCGCCGCTGGTGCCGGGACTGCTGGGCCCGGCGGCCGGGGGGCTCACAGACCCGGTGTTCCGCATGTACGCCGATAGATTCCAACCCTGACGAGGAGGACGCTGCAGATGACAACTCGACTGAACCCATCGCGATCCCCGCGACTGCGGTTCACGCCGACTGCCTGGGCGAAATGGCTCTGGTTGCGGGATCGGGGACCCACGGAGATCGGCGGTTTCGGGATCACGTCCCGTGACGATCTGCTGCGGGTGACCGATGTGGTGTTGCTGCCGCAGGTGGCGACCGTGGTGACCGTGCACTTCGCGGACACCGCCATCGCCGACTACTTCGAGCAGCAGGTCGATCTCGGTCGGCAACCGGCGGAATTCGCCCGCATCTGGCTGCACACCCATCCGGGAGACTGTCCGCGGCCAAGTGCCGTCGATGAAGCCACTTTCGCCCGGGTCTTCGGACCCTGCGACTGGGCGGTCATGGGCATCGTGGCGCGATCGGGGACCAGTTATGCCCGGCTGGCCTGGCACACGGGACCAGTGGGCGCCATCGAACTCTCCATCGACATCGACTTCTCGCCCCCATTTGCGGCGACCGCCGAGGCCGAGTGGGCGGAGGACTACGACCGCTGCGTGCAGAGCGAGCCCGGACTTTGCGGACGGGATCTGTGGGGAGCCGGTGGCCTGGCCGAGGACGAGTGGCCGGGAGACATGCACCAGGCGGCTCTCACTGAGGAAATGTTCCCCCTCTATGGAGACTTCGAGAACCATGACCGACCGTTTTCAGCGCCAGGCCGACCTGGTGCCGCAGGACCGACTGGCCGCGCTGGCCATCACGGTGATCGGCGTGGGAGCCATCGGCCGCCAAGTGGCCCTGCAACTCGCCGCCATCGGCGCCCAACGGTTGACGCTGATCGATCCCGACATCGTGGAAGCCACGAATGTCACGACGCAGGGCTATCGACTGGCTGACATCGGCCAGCGAAAAGTGGAAGCGACGGCGGCCGCTATACGGGAGCTGAATCCAGAGTTGCAGCTCACGCTGTGCCCGGAGCGCTTTCGGCCGACGCGGCTGATCGGGGAGGTCGTCTTCGCGTGTGTCGACACCATCTCGGTACGGGCGGCCATCTGGCGGGCCGTGCAGCGGCGCTGCCAGTTCTGGGCCGACGGCCGGATGCGGGGGGAAGTCCTGCGGATCCTGACCGCGACAGATGAGGCCAGTGGTCGGCACTATGCGACCACACTCTTTCCGCAGGCAGAAGCCCAGGTCGGGAGTTGCACGGCCCAAAGCACGATCTACGCCGCCTCCATCGCCGCCGGACTCCTGGTTCACCAGTGCACCCGCTGGCTCCGCGGCTGGCCCCTCGATGCCGATCTCGCGGTGAATCTGCTGGGCAGTGAACTGTGCGTCTGGAACACGAACGCTTGATAGCGATGACCACCAATCGGGGAGCGGCCATCCGGCTGCTCCCCGATTGGTAATTTTCTTTAGCGGTTGGGCGCTCATGACTCGCCGCCGCTCCACTGGCCACTTGGGATGATCCGGATAGGGCTCCCAGCAAAACGCACGGACCCTCAGCCCACTCACCGTTCACCTCGTCCCTTGCTCTCGCCACTGCCGTTCCAGTGTCGGATCCCTCATTCTTTTCGCCATGCCTTGCTTTCGACAGAAAGCCACCAAGGTCATTATGCATCCTAAGAAGGCGATTCACCTGATCGACACGAAACATCTATGATTCGTCTGCAGTTTGTCAGTTCACATCTGCTGTGGCATACCAGTCGCGACGTGTTTTTCGAATCGGTGCACTCGGTGGTACTGCGGATGATTGCGGGATGTTTGTCGCCGTTGTGACGACCGGATGCGTGTCGATCAGTGTCGTATTGGTTTTCGTCAGTGGGAAAGTGTATGCCACAGCGAATCCGAACTCATCGGTCTCACTTTTGGGCTCGCGAACAGGAGCGGTGAGAAGACCTCCACCACGTAAAAATGTGGCTCCGCCCGAGCGAATGGCCGCGACTTGAGTTGCCGTTAATGCTCCCTCGTAAATGAACAGATTGTCGATGGCACCATCGAAATAGGACTGGAAGTCCGGGTTCCTGCCGATGTTGATGAAGGAATAACCAGTGCCGAGGCTGGCATTGGATTTTGAGTAACTCGAGCCATTCACATAGAGCGTGGCGGTTTGTGCCAGTTGGTCGTAGACCGCAGCCAGAAACACCCAGCTTCCCGTAGTGGCAAGATCGCCACTGATAGGGCCCGCTGAGCCCGCAAAGGCAGACCAGTCGACACTGCCATCGCCACGATTGTCAATACTGATGGTCCGGTCGTAGCCGGAATTGTCCTGCGAGACCACCGTGTGCATGAGCAGATTGTTCGAGCCAAAGTTGCGAATACCATCTGCCCGTACCCAGGCGCCCATCGTCAGATAGGGATAAGTGGTGGGATTGATGTCGACATTTGCGGCGATGAAGTCATTGACCCCGTCATAATCATAGGCTTGACCCTCAAATCCTGCAGTTAAGGTCGCCCCCGAGACGGTGCCGTTGACGTTTCCTCGCTCATCGTTGGCGTTCCCATCAAATCCGTAGAAATGCAACAATTGCGTCTGGAATGCAGCTGTCGAAAGACTCAGCGTGTAAGCCGTATTCGCAGAGGAACCGTCCGGTTGTACCCGTAAATAATACGTCCCTGCCGAGAGCGGCACGACAAAAGCAGTCGGGCTGCTGGCAGAGCGAAGGTGGATCAGTTCATTACTATCGAAAAGACCATCGTTGTCGTTATCGCGATAGATTCCCGCGAAAATGAACTCGGAAAGATCAGCTAAGCCCACCGTTACATTTCCCGCTGCGGCCACGGTAAAACGATAGACATCGTCATCGAACGCCCGCACGGTATCGACGACGGTGACTGGGGTGCTGGAGAGGGTCCCCAGGTTCCGCGCCGTGGCGATGGTGGCTCCGGGATCGTTCTGGCCGTCATCGCCGGGAAGCGCCGTGGCGGACAGATTGAGCGTGTAGGCCGTGTTGGCACTGCTGCCGTTGGGTTCGACGTACAGGTAATATGTGCCCGCTGAAAGAGGCTCCGTGATGGTGACATTACCACTGGTGAACCGGGACTCAATCAATTCATTGCCGTCAAAGACTCCGTCGTTATCACCATCAAAATAGATGCTGAAGAAAACCGATTCGCTGATGTCGGTAAGTGCCGCGGTCACATTGCTGTCGTTGGTGATGGTAAACTTGTAGACGTCAAGATCAAACGCCCGCACGGTATCGACCACGGTGACGGGAGTGCTGGAGAGGGTTCCGAGGTTCCGCGCCGTGGCGATGGTGGCTCCGGGATCGTTCTGGCCGTCATCACCGGGGAGTGCCGTCGCCGAGAGATTGAGCGTGTAGGCCGTATTGGCACTGCTGCCGTTGGGTTCGACATACAGGTAATAGGTGCCCGCCGAGAGCGGTTCAGCGATGGTCAGACCACCACTTGTGAAACGGGCTTCGACGTTCTCATTGCTCTCGAATAGCCCATTGTTGTTGCCATCGATGAGGATCGAAATGATTGTCGATTCGTCGATTCCAGTAAACGCGGCGGTCACGTTACTGTCGTTGTTGATCGTGAATTTGTAGACGTCGACATCGAAGGTGCGCACGGTATCGACCACGGTGACGGGAGTGCTGGAGAGGGTTCCGAGGTTCCGCGCCGTGGCGATGGTGGCTCCGGGATCATTCTGGCCGTCGTCGCCGGGGAGCGCCGCCGCGGACAGGTTCAGCGTGTAGGCCGTGTTGGCACTGCTGCCGTTGGGTTCGACATACAGGTAATACGTGCCCGCCGAGAGCGGTTCGGTGATGGTCAGACCACCACTTGTGAAGCGGGCTTCGACATTCTCCTTGCTCTCGAACAGGCCATTGTTGTTGCCATCGACCAGGATCGAGATCATCGTCGATTCATCGATCCCTGTGAACGCCGCCGTCACATTGCTGTCGCTGGTGATCGTGAACCTGTAGACGTCGACATCGAATGTCCGCACGGTATCGACCACGGTGACGGGTGTACTGGAAAGCGTGCCCAGGTTGCGGGCCGTGTCGATGGTGGCTCCAGGGTCGTTCTGACCGTCATCGCCAGGGATCGCTGCTGCCGACAGATTGAGCGTGTAGTTGGTGTCATCGTTGGAATTACTGGGAGTCAGCCTCAGGAAATACTCTCCCGCTGACAAGGGTTCCGTGACAGTTCCCGAAGTGCTGATGAATCGCGTTTCGATCAATTCGTTGGAGTTGAACTGGCCATCCTGGTTGCCATCCACATACAACTCTGCCCGCATCTGCTTCGTGAGGCCCGACAGACTGTAAGTTACGTTTTTGTCGGCCGCCAGTGTGAAGCGGAACACATCAACCGGATCGGGCTGATCAATAGCGTCTTTGCCGATGCGGTCCGAGAACGTGAATGGTGTGGTACTCAGTTCTCCCACATTGAGGGCACCGCCGAGGAAATCGCCCGGATCCGGATCCGCAACGATATTGAGCGTCCGTGTCAGCGAGCCTCCTCCGACAGCATTGCCCGCGCGGTCTTTAATGCCATCGCGATTGATGTTCAGGTCGTACATGCCCAGGGCTTGGAGGTCGAACGTCACGACTGCTTCCGTGCCACGTGCCCGAAATTGGATGTCGACTGGCACGAGGCTGCTGCCCCCGCCCGATGGTGTCAGGCGGATGGTGGAACCGTTGATCGTCGCGGAATCAACCGGCTCGCTGAACTGCAACCGCACCGTGTTGAGTCCCTGAAAACGTAACGCCCCATCGGCCGGCATGATACTGATGATGGTGGGGGGCGTTGTGTCGGCAACCAAATTGACTGTCGTCAGCGGCGAGAGCGTGACATTGCCACCGGTGTCTGTCGCACGGACCTGCAGTGTCGCCGTGGCGCTTCCGGCGGCCAGATTGGGCATGTTGGCGGCGAGATCGAACGGAAACGACACATCGTTCTCGACAACCTGACCATTGAGCAGCAGTTCCACATTGCGGACCTGCACATCGTCGCTCAGTTGCACGTGCAGACTGAGCGTGGAGCCTTCCACGACTTGAATTCCCGCGGTCCCGGCATCGACATCGAGACTGGCGAAATTCGCAGTCAGTGTGGGGGCGGTGCGTTGGGTATCGAAGGGAAGATAATTGACCACCTGCAGGCCACGCGAACCCGTGGCGATAAAGCCGATGCCGGCGCCGATTGCCGCGCTTTGCGGCGTGCCCGGCAAATCAAAGCGGGTAATAAATTGTGCGCCTGCGACATCAGTATTGGCCGGGTTGGTCATGTCGACCACATAGACCTGTCCACTCGATCCCGGCTGGCCGATGACCAATCCCCGTCCCGATCCGTTAGGAATGGCGAGCGTGCCCGGCGCGATATTTGGAGCAACCACATCCGAGGCACTGATCTGCACCGGAGCCACCGGATTCGAAACATTCGCTGTGGCATAGCCCCCGCGGCTGTAATTCGATGGCGAGGCATAGACGATGCCCCCACCCACCGCGATCTTGCCGCCACCGTGTGTCAGTTGCACGCCACCGCTTCGAGTGATCACGAAGCCTGAAAGATCGACGACTTCCAGGTTCCGCGAGGTATCCATCGTAAAAAGGAAATTGCCTTCGCGAGCGAGACCGGTAATCGTTTCCGTGCCAAGGTCGAGCGTTTGCAGCGGTTCCCCTGTCAGCAGATCATACGATTGCAGGTCGGCACCTACGGCCGCATAAATCACGCCGTCAAACACTTCAAGCTGGTTGGCCTGCACATCGAGAGTGCGCACCACTTGTGGCAACATGGGATCGGAGACATCGATGACATGAATGCCGCCGGTCCCAGCGGCGACAGCGGCAAGTTGCCGCACGCCGTCAACAGAGACATCGGTGGCCGTCCCCTTCAAATCGAGTTGGCCCAGGATGATCGGATTGTCGAACCGTGAGGCATCGACGATGGCGAGACCATAACTGCCAGTCGCGACATACGCCGTCTGCCGATCTCCCTGCAACGTGGAGCCTTCGAGCACCACTTCATTGGCTTCCCCACGCAACGGTAAGCTCGCGATCACGCCTGTCGGGAACCCCCGGCCATCGAGGGGGTTGGTGCCTTGCTGGATTTCTGCATCATCACCAATACCATCGTTGTCGGTATCTCGCGAGTCCTCGTATGTGCCGAGGACACCTTCGGCAAAATCTGTCAGAGCATCGGTATCAGAGTTAGCTCCATCAAGTCCTTGCAACAGGATCGTCGGGATTCTGTTGCTCGTTCCATTTTCCCCAGTCTTGAATTGTGTAATACCTCCAGAATTTCCCGTCTGGTCGATCATACTGACGCGGAACACCGTATTCGCAGCTAACACCTGCGGGGGAATCACACCATTTTGATTGGTACGGCCGCGAATGGCGACTTGACCATCCTGCGATTCAATCAGGAAGTAGCCTTGACCAGCGACGGTTTCGGACTCGGGATAGGCTCCGTAACGGCTGGCGATGTCACCGGTATATTCCGTGTGGTCCGACCGTCCATCGCTGTCTGTATCGGCACTCAACGGGTTCCAACGCAACAAGGCCTCACCGACATTCGAGAGACCATCGGAATCGGAATCTTTGTGCAAGTCTGAGACGTTGGAATCCAGGCCGAGCAACATCTCAAAGTTGTCTACAATGAAGTCGCCATCCGAATCATTATCGACAATTCCAAACTGACCAATCCCCCCGACTTCGTCGCTGGTTCTCGCAAGGATATATAGTGGTGACACGGTCGATGATAGTGGGTTGCGCGTTCCTATCACCCGCAATCTGGCACCTTGTTCAACCTCGACACGGTTAGCTCCATCCATCGCCAGCAATTCGACGGTATTCGGATCAACTTCTGTCCGTGACCCATCGGGATTCCGGCGATAGACGTGCAATTGAACGGTATCGCCCGCTTGCAGATAGAAACCGTCTCCTTCGGCCTCGATAATCAACGGCGATCCATCAGCCAGATCCTGCGAAACAATCTGGTCGGCGGTCAGCCGTTCCGGCATCTCGGCATCCGCATGCTGATTCACGGTCAAACCACCAAACTGTTCCGACAGCAGGTCAATAGCGTCTCCGGCGGCATCTAAGGCCGCGCAAATCGCTTGGGTCGATTCACGAGTAGCTGCGGCGAAAATTGGAACAAGTGCTTGAGCAATCTCCTTGGCGACAAACGAGATTTCACCCGCGTCATACAGTTCATCAAAGCAGGGCACGACAGCGTCGTTAAAGAATTCGTCGTGATCACGGATGCCGTTCATGTTGTCATCATTGTCAGTCTGATCACAATTTTTCAGGAAGCCGGGGAAAAGCTCTTCCACGAAATGGAACGTCCCAGTCAACAAGGCACAATAATCACCGGACTGCGTGAGTACGGGAATGAGACCAATCCAGTCATCCGGGATGTAATCGCAAATCCAACTGACATTGAACGGGTTGATCGGGTCAATCGCGCCACTGTCGGGATCGATGAACCCTTCTTCAATGGCTCGATTGGTCGCAATGTCCTGCATGACGTCCTTGATCCAGCCTTGCCCCCACGAATTCTGACAGGCCACCATAGCGATACAAGCTAGTTGGTGTGCGATCGGCCCTTCTCCGAATCCCTGATTGATCTGATAATTTTGATTCAGCATGTCGACGATCTCTGCCCACTGCGGATCATCCGGATCGTCTTCAGGGGTGTTGCCCTCATTCATTGTGCCCGGATCGGTGAAGTGCCAGCCTGGAGCCAGGATGCCGACGCCGGGGTCGCTGATGATGGCGGTGCCGTCGGCGGAGACGGTGCCGGTACCGATGACTTCCCAGTGACCGGCATCGTGGTCGAACGACCAGATCAGGCTTTTCGCTCCC